>BNJV01000208.1_pt1 | contig 29083 bp, 21 predicted proteins | sample 8540591 | NCBI WGS metagenome assembly BNJV01 (sample SAMD00202457, study PRJDB9452) | human saliva metagenome | host: Homo sapiens | reverse complement strand
CGTGCCACCACCCGCTCTTGACGCTGAGCGTCAAGGAAGAGGTGAACGCCTAACACACACGTTCATGCGAACTCCATGCGTTGCCCCGGCCCGCTGACGCGAGCCGGGGGCAACGTTATGCGACAGCCACACCGTCGGGCCGTTATGCGCATCTGAAGGGCGCAGGGCTGCTTCGCCCTCCTAGTGCCCGTCGCGGCTCGCTCCCAGGCATCGTCGAGGGCGCTGCCGTTGGGCTGGTGTGCTCGCGGATCTGGCCGACCGTGCCCCTACCCCGTTCCCGTCAGTGATGCCCTACCGGCGTTTATCGGCACCCCACCGAGCGGCATTGCACCAGTGAGGGAGCCTGACACCAGGGGTAATGGTGGGGGTTTTGCAGCATGAGGAGCCTCCCTTTGGCGTGTCGCCGGCGTGTCACGCCCCTCATGGTGCAAATGCCCCCGTTGGGTGGCGGCGAGGTCGCGGTTCGGGGCGGTGCGTCACCCACATCGCAGGCCACACGTTCGGCCACGCTCCCACAATGAAACAACCACCGTCAATGTTCATTGTCGACCACCAGCAAGCCGACAAGTCACCACACAACCAACACGTTGTTCCTGTAAACCGCGCGTACGAGGTCTCTGCACACCATTGGCGCCATCCGACGGTAGAGACGCGTGTGGGGCACGACCACTCGGTCGTGCCCCACAGGCTATTCGCTAGTGTCAGCGCGTCACTTGGAGACGGCCTTCTTCAGCGTGGAGCCAGCGGAGAGCTTCACACCGTAGCCAGCGGGGATCTTGATCTCTTCGCCGGTGCGGGGGTTACGGCCGGTGCGGGCGGCGCGCTCAACACGCTCGACGGAGAGCAGACCGGTCACCTTGACGGCCTCGCCCTTAGCCAGGGACTCAACGAGGACGGCCTGGAAGGCAGCCAGGGCCTCGTCGGCCTTCGCCTTGGTCAGGTCGGCGCGTTCGGCAATCTGAGCGACAAGCTCGGTACGGTTCACGGACATTGAGAAACCTCATTCCTGTTCGTTCTTGGTTACCACTGTCGTGGCCACGAATGACACACTACGAAATCTTTGGCGATTTTGCCGACTTTAGGGCCAGATTTCGCGGATTTCACGAAAATATCTCGTTTTTCTGCTCAAATACCGTCAATTCTGTGCGACAGGTCACTCAAACTTGCCGAGTGGTTGCAATTCTGCGGAACTCAAATGCGTCGCCACCGGCACGTTTTTCGGTAACAGGAACTTTCACGCACACCGAGGACACACCCCTCTCATTAAAACGGACAAACATAGACGGCGACGCACACAGACCCCACCCACACATTCCGCTTCAGTAGCAGGTGTCGCCCATCCTCGCGGTTGCTCACGAGACGGAAAGAAACCGGGACATACACGTCACCCCGCGGGCATACAACACCCCGCGGACACCCCGCGGGCATACACAAGGGTGGGGAGCAACCTCATGGCCACTCCCCGCCCCGATGAACAGCTTCGCGATGCCTCAGGCCGAGGCGCGCTGCTTGTTCCAGACGAAGAGGCCCCAGCGGGGGAGCTCGGCATGCAGGGTGGCGACGTATTCACGAACGCGCTCGATCTCGCGCGCAAACTCGGGGGTCCATGTGTCGGGGTTGCAACGATCCATTCGTACTCCTCACTGAGCGCCGATGAGCATCGAATGGGTTAGCGTTAACACTCACCCGCGCATAAGGCAAGCACGAATACAAAAAAGAGCCTCTAACGAGGGCAAACTCCTGTCGAACCGCGCACAACGAGGCGCGTTGGACGCACGTACGTGTCCACCGATTCACCGTCGAGCGCATAGCTGACCGCCTTAAGCGCGCAGCGCCCAAGGTCCGCGAAATCCTGACGCACCGTCGTCAGCCCCGGCCCCGCGTAGGCAGCCATCGGCACGTCATCGAAACCCGCGACCGACACGTCACCCGGAACACTCACCCCGGCCTCACCGAAGGCTCGGAGGAGGCCGACCGCGACCTCATCGTTCGCGCACATGACGGCATCAGGCAGGCCATCCTCGACGAGGTTCTGTCCTGCAACGTACCCCCAGCGCGCCTCCCACGAGCCGACGAGCGGCTCGCGCATCGGCAGACCCGCCTGGACCATCGCCTCGCGCCACCCGGCCACGCGTTCACGCGCCTCGAACCACTCCTGAGGACCCGCCACGCAGGCAATATCGCGATGACCGAGCGTCGTCAGGTGCTCCGCGAGCGCGCGCGCACCTCCGCGCTGGTCCGCGCGAACGACCGACACCCCGCGACCGAACGTGCGCCCGCCGGAGACCGCAATCACCGGCACAGACGCGCCCTGCGATGCCACGGCCTCGGCGAGAGAATCCACCGGCGCGATGACCACGATCGCCTCGGCCGCCAAGGAGGAGAAGTGGTCGAAGGCACTGGCCACGTCGTCGGGACCGAAACGATCGAGGGCCACAACCGACGTGAAAAGCCCGGCCTCGCGGGCGGCGACCTCCAGGGCAACCAGCATCGAGGAGGGCCCGAAGTGGGCCGAGGTTGTGGTCACGACGCCGATAATGCCCGAGCGGGCGGTCACCAGGGCACGGGCAACCGAGTTCGGGCGGTATCCCAGCTGTTCAATCGCGGCCTGCACGCGCTCACGTGTCCGAGGCGATACGCGCCCCTTGCCGTTCACAACGCGAGACACCGTCTGATGCGAGACACCGACCATCTCCGCCACGTCCGCCATCGACGGAGGACGACCATTGCGCGACATACCGGCCTCCCTCCCGCATACGTCCAGCTTTGTTCACATCGTAAACGAAAAGCACCCGGAACATATCACTCGCCACACTTTTTAAATAACTCATAACACACTTATCCCGATCACAGAGAATGGAGGGGTCCCTTCAACACTTGGATAAAGGTCCAGGAGACACAGATGGCATCAAGCCCCTCGTCCGCTCCCCACCCCGTCGATCAAGTCCCTCCCTTTGGGAAACTCACCATTCTGGGCATTCAGCACGTCCTCGCGTTCTACGCGGGCGCCGTGGTCGTCCCGCTCGTCATTGCTTCCGGCCTCGGGCTCGACAACCACACGCTGGTCCACCTCATTAACGCAGACCTGCTTACCCTGTGGCATCGCCACCATCATCCAGTCGGCCGGCATCGGCCGCTTCATCGGCGTGAAGCTCCCCCTCATCCAGGGCGTCACCTTCACCGCCGTCTCCCCCCTCATCGCAATCGGAGCAGCGGCCACGCCGCCCGGCGCCGACCCGACGACCGGCCTGGCCACCATGTACGGCTCCATCATCGCCGTCGGTCTCATCGTCTTCCTGGTGGCGCCCTTCTTCGCCAAGCTCCTGCGATTCTTCCCGCCGATCGTCACGGGTACGCTCCTGACCGTCATGGGCACGACGCTCCTGTCTGTCTCCGCCGGAGACATCGTCGCCTGGGCCGATCAGGCCACCGGTGATGCAGCGAAGGCAACCGCAACATTCGAGGCACTCGGCTTCGCTTTTGGAACGATCGCGATCATCGTCATCATCCAGCGCCTCTTTAAGGGCTTCATCGGGACCCTATCCGTCCTTCTCGCCCTCGTTATCATGACGGGCGTTGCATTCGTGATGGGCAAGACCGATTTCTCGGGCGTGGGAGAAGCCAGCTGGTTGGGCATCACCACGCCCTTCTACTTCGGCATTCCGAAGTTCTCCGCCACCGCGCTCCTCGCCATGATCATCGTCATGGCTGTGACCGCCGTGGAGACCACGGGCGACGTCTTCGCCACCGGCGAGGTCGTGGGCAAGCGCATCGCCCCGCGCGACATCGCTAACGCCCTGCGCGCCGACGGCCTATCCACGCTGCTGGGCGGCGTCCTCAACTCCTTCCCCTACACCTGCTTCGCGCAGAACGTCGGCCTCGTGCGCCTGACCCGCGTGAAGTCCCGCTGGGTCGTCACCGCCGCGGGCGTCTTCATGATCATCCTGGGCCTGTTGCCGAAGGCCGCGGCCATCGTCGCCGCCATCCCTCCCCTGTCATCGGCGGCGCCTCGCTGGCGATGTTCGCCAACGTCGCCGTCGTCGGCATCCAGACCCTGGCGAAGGTTGACCTGCGCGACAACCGCAACGCCGTCATCGTCTCCACGTCGATCGGCCTGGCCCTCCTCGTGACTCTCAAGCCCGGCATCGTCTCGGTCATGCCCTCCTGGCTGCAGATCATCTTCGGCTCCGGCGTGACCATCGGCTCGCTGACGGCCATCATCCTCAACATCCTGTTCTTCCACATCGGACGCCAGGCCTCGCCGGACGTGGCCGTGGTGGACGGCAAGAAGATCAACCTGGACGACGTCAACGCAATGGATCGCGACCAGTTCGTCGCGACCTTCTCCTCGATGTTCTCGTCGCACACGTGGCCGGTCGAGCGCGCCTGGGAATCTCGTCCCTTCGCCTCCGTGTCTGAGCTGCGATCCTCCTTCGAGGACGCGGTCCTGGCGGCCAACCCCGAGGAGGCCGAGGAGCTCATCGCGTCCTACACGGACGTCGTCTCCCTGGTCCTCGATGGTGCGGGCGACGAGCAGGCCAGCTCGGATACCTCGTCCCTGTCCGTGGGCGAGGTGTCCTCCGAAGAAGCCGAGGAGCTGCGCGCCCTGGCTGCCGCCTACCGCGAGAAGTTTGGCCGCCCGCTGGTCATCTGCGTGGACAACGTGGTGGACCGCAAGCATCTGCTGTCCTCGGGCTGGCGTCGCGTCGAGCACTCCCCCGCCCGCGAGGCTCGCTTTCGCACTCGGCGAGGTCATCGACATCGCCGACCTGCGCTTCGATCAGCTGGTCGCAGACGCGAACCCCATGCGCGCCGCGTGGGACGCTGGCTTTTGAGCGCCTCTGAGTAGCACTCAGAGTTTCCAAAAAGACGAGGCCGGGGCGCGTTGGGCAATATGCCTGACGCGCCCCGGCTTTTGTGCGGCCTATTGTGGGCGATTTTACCCTGGTGATGTGCGTTGTGGACACCACAACTCCCCAATCAGCTGGCGGTGACACCGCTCAGCGAGGGGCGCCGCATGAGGGTCCGAGGGAGGTCGCGTGACGCGATTACCTCAATCAACGACGGAATTGCACGACACAAGGGTCCGACACGCTGGCACCACGTTGAGAGGGTTTCGCGTAGTACCCCCTCAGCACTGCCACTTCAGAAGCCCCCGAAGGTGGCAAGCACCAACGAACTGGACGAAGGTGGCAAGCACCAACGAACTGGATAGGAAACGACGATCTGGATAGGTCATCGGCTTCTGGATAGGAAAATAACCTATCCAGAAGAGCCGTTCCTATCCAGAAGACAACTTCCGCCGTAGGAAATCCGCACCACAGGCCCCACCACAAAACGCCACCGCACAGACTTCGCAGCATAGACCGCGGCGCCATCACACCAACGCATAGCACTTTTTCACCCACAGTTCCCCCGAGTCGCTCCAGGGTGCAGATACGCCGAGGGGCCGACCTCGTGGTCGGCCCCTCGGCGTATCCCATCAACACAGTGCAAGTTGTCCCAGAAGGCTCCTCAATGATGTCTCGTCGGCATTGCTCGGGCCCGTGTGGCCCGTGCCGTATTCCCTTGTGATGACACCTACTGTAGGGACCCAACCTTGCGGCAATGGCAAGGTGAGCTGAGAATATCCTGGGAAATTAACCCCGCAGATAACTGAGTGATCCCAATACGAGTGTGCGCCCCCGGTTTCCCGGGGGCGCACACCGCGTTACGCGCTGTCAGTGCTGCGCGTTGGGCCTCAGCCGTTCCATTGGCCGTTCTCGGCGAAGTAGTACCACTTCCAGCCGATCCAGTGCCCGCCCGTGTACATGGCACCCGAGTCGGTGCTCAGGTAGTACCAGGAGGAGCCCTGTCGCAGCCAGCCGGTGGTCAGCGCGCCGCTGGAGTGCATGAAGTACCAGGATGAGCCGTCCTTGATCCAACCGGTCGCCATCGCGCCACTGCCGGGTGTCAGGTAGTACCAGGTCAGCCCATCGAGCAGCCAACCGGTGACCATGCGACCCGTCGCCGGATCCAGGTAGTACCAGGACGCACCATCCTTCACCCAACCACTCGCCTGAGCACCCGAAGCGTCGTGGTAGAACCACGAACCAGCCTCGCTCACCCAGCCGGTGCGCATGTATCCGCTGGCATCGAAACGATAGGTGGCTCCGTCGATGAGGGCAGCACCGTTCCTGGGGTACGAACCGTCTGCGTAGCGGTACCACCAGCCGACCGAATCACTAATCCACGCCCCACCCTGGGGCGCGGGCACCGGGGACGGATCCACGCTCGGAGCCGGAGTCGGCTCGGGAGCGGGCGTCGGATCCACCGTCGGCTCAGGTGCCGGTGTCGGAGCAGGAGTCGGATCGCCCTGGAGGCGCACCTCCTGCTTGGCGGGGTTGACGCCCCAGTCCCAGGCGAAGAGGTACGGGGTCACCGGGGCCTCGTCCGTGCGTCCCTGCTGCGCCCAGGCGGCCTTCAGCTCCGAGACGGGCACGGCGAAGTGGTAGCGATGCGTGCCGTCGGCCAGGATCTCGCCGTCGTCCTCGACGAGCTTGCGGTAGTACCACGTGCCGTCGGCATCCTCGTGGAAGTCGATGCCGGCCACGGGCGAGGCGTCGGTGACGTCGAAGGACACCGTGCGGGCGTCGCCCTCGCCGCTCACCGTCAGGTTAGAGATGACGGGGGCCTGCGTATCCAGCGTGAACTCGTAGCTCATCTGGTGCTTGTGCGAGGACGGACCATCCGTCGCAGCCTCGATCGTCAGCGTGTAGGCGCCGTCGGGCAGCTCGTTGCCGGACTGGTCGTAGCCATCGAAGAAGGGTTCCTCACCGGCGAACTCACCCGGCTTCGTCCAGCCGGTCTCGAGGTCGTAGAGGGACTTGCGCACGCGGTTGATCGTGTAGGAGCGCACTGACTCGCCCGCGGAGTTGCGGTAGGTGACAGACATCGACGGGACCGAGCGCAGCATGCCGGTCATCGGCGCGATCCTATCGGGGGCGCCCGCCCACTTGGCACGCGAGGTGATGAGGCGCTGCGTGTTGATCGTGGTGACCAGGTTCGAGTCCTGCTTGTCCGACAGCGGGTTCAGCGCTCCCAGCGGGATGGACGAGTGCGCGTTGACCAGCGCGGAACGGAAGACGTGCACGGGTGTCGTCTCGTCGTCCGACCACTTGCCGTCGAAGACGTCCGGGGCTCCCCACGAGCCGTAGAAGCCCAGGTAGGGCACGGTCAGGCTCGGGGTCCCGTCCTCGCTCGTGAAGGTCACGGCGCCGTCGATGAAGGTACCCTTCGGGGTGTTCTCCGAGGCAAAGGCCGCAAACTCGGACTCGGGGGTCACGGTGACGGTCACGGTGGCGTTCGACATCGCGGGGACCGTGATCTGCTGGGCGTCCCCGGCCTCGGCGACGCCGTCACCGGAGAAGGTCAGCGAGATTCCTGCGCCCGCCCAGTTCTGCGAGTGCTCGTGGAAGAGGCCATCCTCGACCATCTCGGAGAGCGCCTGGCCGCCGAGGGTGTAGGTGTAGGCAGCGTCGGAGAGGTTGGTCAGCTGCACCTGGAAGGTCCAGCCCTTCGTCCCGTCGCCGAGGTCGGCCTTGGGTCGGGAGGGATCGGCGGCGCCGACGACGGTCGGGTAGACGGTCGCGGTGGTCGCTGCGAGCGCGTCGACGGCGCCCGCGCCGACCCTGCGCGGCGAGTAGTAGGTGCCGTCGCTCAGCTCGACGTCGATGAGCGGGTGGGCGGTGCCCATGAGGAGATTGGTGACGACTGCGTTCTTCTGCTCGGCGCTCATTCCAGAGAAGGCAGGATCGCCCGCGAGGCGCTCGCGCACAAGGGCGCTGATGCCCGCGACCTGCGGGGATGCCATCGAGGTGCCCGACAGGCGCTGATACTCGTTGCCGAGGTAGGCCGACATGATGTCGCCGCCGGGGGCAGCGATCTCAGGCTTGAGGGTCAGGTCGGGGGCCACACCCCACGCCGAGAACTCCGAGGCCGTCGGGTTGTTCGAGGCCAGCACGATGCCGGAGTGCGTGACGGTCACGGTGACGTCGGCTCCGTTGGCGGCGGCCAAGGCCTCGCGGATCGCCTCCCCGTCACGCTTGGTGATGGTCACCGTCGGCATCGACGTGGTCGAGCCGAGGATCGCCTGGTAGGGCGTGTCTGCCTCATCCGTATCGGCGACCATGAGGGCCGCGGGTGCCGGCGAGAGGGCCGTCAGGTTGCGCGCCTTGAGCTCCTCGGTCATCGCCGAGCCGTCGCGGGAGTCCGTACCGCCCTTATCCTCGAGGACGATCACGCCGGAGAGGTCGGTGCCCGCGTGCTGCTCGAGCCGGTCGGTGCCGCCAGCGCCAGCGTCGACGATGCGGTAGGTCTTCTCGGGGACGTCGCGCAGGCCGCGCACGGCCTCGCCCTGACCGTCAAGGGCGGTGCGGTAGGCGATTGTGCGATCGCCCAGGCTCACGTAGGACAGGGCTTCCTGGTTATCAACGGAGGCGACGGCCAGGGTGGACTTGTAGGAGGCGGGTTCGCCGAGCGTGCCCGTGTCGGGGTCGGTCGCGAACGGCTTGTTCTGGCCGGAGTTGTTGCCATAGGCGTTGGAGAAGGCGTTGCCGCCCGCCGCGTTGACGGTGATGCCAGCGGCGGCGAGCTTCTCGTACACGCCGGCGAAGACACTGCCCGCGTCGCTACTCATGCCGGAGTCGTCGCCCAGGGACAGGTTGATGACGTCGGGCTTGATGACGAGCGCGTCATCGAGGGCCGCCAGCAGGGCGCTGTCGAGCATCGAGCCGTCCTCGTCCGAGGCGACCTTGGCGACGACGATCTGCGCGTGGGGCGCGGTGCCCTGCAGGACGTCCGCATTGGCGGCCGCAATCGCGGTGACGTGCGTACCGTGGGACAGGTCCTTCTCGGAATGGGGCACGACGTCGGCGTCGTTGTCCGCGTAGTCGTAGGCGAAGGGGATCTTGCTGTTGACGTACGTGCCCGCTCCGCCGTGCGGGAGCTTGCCCGCGAAGGCCTGCACGTCGGCCTGGCTCATGCGCACATCCACGCCGTCCATCGAGCCGGCGAAGGCGTCGTGGTTGGTCTGCAGGCCAGAGTCGATGACTTCGATGACCTGACGATCGCCTTTGAGGGCAACCTCGTTCGCGCGCGTCATCGCCAGGGACGAGGCGTTCTTGAGGACGGGCGCACCGCTCCCCTCGGCACCGGTTTCCATCGGCTTGTGGACGCCCTCGATGAAGGCGGTCTTCACTCCCTCGACCTTCTGGATCGCGGCGAGAGGAGCCGGGCGCCTTGATGGCGAAGCCAACGAAAGCGTTGGTGTACTCGCGCACGGTCGCGACCTGCGCACCGGGGACGACTCCCTCGACAGCGGAGGCGATGCGGGCCTTCACGTCGTCGCGAGTGGCCTGCGTCGAGCTACCGGCTGTTCCATCCTCCAGCTGGACGATGATCGTCGTCGGGGTGTCGTCGGCCGCCTCCTGGGCGGACGAGGCGTCGGGCAGGGTCACTCCCCCGGCCTCGGCCTGGCGGATGGACAGCAGCGCGTCCTCGACTCGTGTACCCGACTGGGCGTCCTTCGACGAGGCGTAGGTGGGGTTGGCGGGGAGGACACCGCCCGGCTGCGGGCTCGCTGCGAGTGCCGGGACGCTCACGCCGGTCAGGGCGAGGGCTGCGGCGAGCGCGAGTGCCGGGGTGGAGTGATGGGTCATCAGTGGCTCACTTACGTATCGACGAGATGACGATCTGGTGCGCGTCCGGGTGACGCGCCGTCCCATTATGCGAAAGTTCTTCCAGTTGTGCAGTATGCATGTCCGATAGATGGCCCAGTGTCCACACACTGACATTTTATGCAGGCCCGATATAAGCCGAGGGGCCGACCTACGGTCGGCCCCTCGGCTTATCCCATCAACACAGTGCAAGTTTTTCCCAGAAAGCTCCTTGAAAAAGTCTCGCTAAAGCATGTCCCGGACCCTCATGGTCCGTGCCGTATTCCCTTGTGATGACATTCATTGTGAGGAGCGAACCTTGCGACAACAGCAAGACAACCTGAAAAACCCTGGGAATTTTTGGCGCTTAACTGCTTCGACAGACGCCAGGCCCGCACACCCAACGCGAATCGGGGTGCGGGCCTGGACGGTCAGTGTCAGGGGCAACCCTAGCTGATCAGCTGCCCCGTCTCAGAGAATGTGTACCACGTCGAGAAGATGCGCAGTCGGCCCGTGGCCATCGCGCCGCTTCCGGTCTTCAGGTAGTACCAGGCACCGCCGTCCTGAGCCACCCCGTCATCATCTTGCCGGTGGTGGGATTGAGAGTAGTACCAGGTGTCGCCGTCCTTCACCCAGCCGGTCTGCATCTTCCCCGTGGCCGGGCTCAGATAGTACCAGGACGAACCATCCTTGACCCAACCCGTGGCAATGGCACCCGTGTTCGGATCCAGGTAGTACCAGGACGAACCATCCTTGACCCAACCGGTTTGCATCTTGCCGGTGGCCGGGCTCAGGTAGTACCAGGAGGAGCCGTCGAGAACCCAACCGGAGGCCTGCTCGCCCGAGAAGCCGTGGTAATACCACGCGCCCCCCTCGAAGAACCAACCGGTGCGCATGTTTCCTTTGGCAGTAAAGCGGTAGGTCTGTCCGTCGATCACGAGCGAGGTGCTCGTGGCGCGTGTACCGTCCGCGTAGTGGTACTGCCAGCTGCGACCGCTGCGCACCCACTTTCCCTGCGCGGGCACCGAGGCCGAGGAGGCCTTGAAGGTCACGGTTGTCGAGCTCACGAGTTTCGATTCGTCACGCACGTCGATACGCGCGACGATGCCGTCGCTGGTCGGAGTCCAAGAGAAGGAGCCCGTCGACGTGGCGGTGTCCGAGCTTTCTGACATCGCGGCCCAGTCCTGCAAGACGGTTTCACGCCCGTCGGGCTCGATCTGAACGAGACGCATCTGGCGTGTGCCCAGGACGCCAGCCCGAGTGGAGACAGACACTGTCGTCGAGACGCCAACCGCTGAGGTGAGAGTGTACCCGGACCCAGCCTCGTCGATGCCGGTGCCCGACACACTCAAGGCCGGCTCGGCGTATTCGAAGAGGTTGGCCGTGTTGTACCCAGCTTGCGTCATGGCAGCCTCGGTGATCTGCCACGCCTGAGAGCCCCGGGGAGCTGCGACGTAGACGGCGGTGTCGGCCTTGAGGTCGGGCGCCATATCCTCGGCGAGCTTGAGCTCCTTCACCGTCGAAGGCAGGACCAGGACGCGGGGCGTGTCGAACCAGAAGGTGAAGCTGGTCATCCCCTCACCGAAGTACGCACTGTCGGGACGTCCGTTGGTGGCCTTGCCTTCGTAGTAGAACTCGCCATCATTGCCGCCGCGCACGATGATGTGGCGCGGGGTGGTGGTATCGCGCGGAGTCATCCACAGTTCCGTGACCTGCGAACCCAGCTCGACGGTGTCCAAGCCGTTGTTGACGAGGCCTCGGGCCACGGTCACCGAGTCGGGAATGACGATGTCTGTCAGGTTATCGCAGCCGTCGAAGGCGCCAAATCCGATCGTGGTCAGGCCCTCGGGCAGGACGGCGCGGCGCAGGGACGTGTTCTTCGAGAAGGCGTAGTCAGCGATCGCGACCGTGCCGCGAGGAACCGTGAATTCGGTGGCCCCATTCGTGGGCAGAGACAGGACGAGGATTCTGCCCCCGATGGACTTCTGGTACAGGACGCCGCTGTCCACCGAGTAGACGGGATTGGCGGGTGCGACGCTCAGCGAGGCCAGGGACGTCGCCCCGACGAACGCGCCTTCCCCGATGGAGGTCAGGCCCGAGCCCAGGTGAACGCGGGTCAGGTAGCTGTTGTCGGAAAAGGCGAACTTCCCGATGCTCGTCACCGATTCGGGCACCGTGACCGAGGTGATCGGCGCGGCTTCGAACGCGTAGTCCTCCACACTGGTGAGGCGCCCCAGGTCGGGGCGGAAGTTCACCTCGGTGAGCGTCTTATCGTAGCGGAAGGCGCTGTCCGACACGGCCGTCGCGCCTCCCAGGTCAACGCGCTCCAGCTTGGGCATGTACCAGAACGCCATGTCGTCCATGGATTCAAAAGCCGTCCGGCAGGGGTCAGGGAGGTGACCTGCGAGCTCGCGAACGCCGCCTTTTCCACAAGACGCAGGGGTCGAGGGCAGAGTCACGGAGGTGATCTGCGCAGATGTGAAGGTCTCCTCGTCGATCGCCGAGGTCCCCTCGGCAATCGCGTAGCTACCACCGGCGTTCTTCGCCTCCGGGTAGGTCGCCAGGTGCGTCAGGCCCTTCGTGTACAGGACGCCGTCGAGGCTCTGGTAGTTCTGGTTGGCATCGTCGACGTCGATGCTCTCCAGGAGCGGGGTGCGCGCAAATGCCGCGAACAGGCCCTGGGCCGACACCTTCGGACCGACGTGGACGGAGCGCAGCTTTGCCATGTCACTGAAAGTCTCCAGGCCCGCCATCGTGAGAGAACGGGGCAGGGTGATGTGTTCGAGCGCCGTGTTTGCGAAGGCGCGGTCCCCGATCGTCTCCAGCTGCGAAGGGTGGGCGTCGTCATCCTGGAAGGTAACCTCGGTGAGCGGCTGTCCTGAAAAGACATAGTCGTCGATTGCGCGCACGCTCGCGGGGATCCACACGCTCGTCAGGCTCGTGCCATTAAAGGCATGTGCGCTGATTTCGGTGACGCCCTCGGGGATACGCACCTCGCTGGCACCACCGGTGTAGCCCACGAGCACGCCGTCGGCGTTGATGATGAAGCCGTCGGCATCTGCGTTCAGCGAGGCGGCAGCGTTAGCCTGCCCGGCGGCATCAGCACTGACCGCATGGGCAGCAGGCACGCCAAGCGCACTCAGCGACAGGGTGCCTGCAAGCGCAAACGCCAGCACCGCAAACTTTGAATGGGACATCTGTGAACCCCTAAATTAGCATTCGGTAGGAGAAGGCCTCGCGTTGCGATCGCAGCCATTCATGTCAAACATATCGCTTTTTAGGGTTTTCGGATACCCCTACGACCCATTCTCTCAACATATGTCGGCCGATTCACCCGCATCTGCGCAAGTAGTAGCATACTTAGCCCTTTCACGAAGGCCTGGCATCACCTAGCTGATTCACCTCCTTCTCATCGAGTTTTTTTCTAGGGTTTTGTTGCATCTTTCCACCCAATCTGTCAAGAAGACTGACAATCTATATTAATCGCATCTGACAACGACCCTAACCGCCCGTTACGCAGGCGATTTACTTCATGATCGACCGAATGGTCGAACAAGATGTGCATGTCGCACCCTGGGTTGACCCGCCATGGCGACAAATGACGAATGGGTGGTGAGATAGCACACGCCCCCGGATGATCTCCGGGGGCGTGTGGGAAGCCTGGTAACAGGTCAGTTCATCAGCTGTCCTGAGTCAGCAAAGCGATAGGAACGCCAGCCGATCCGCTGGGAGCCGGTGGCCATCACTCCGCTGCTCGGATCGAAGTAGTACCAAGCTCCGTCCAGCTGCAGCCAGCCGGTGGCCATGGCGCCACCCGCGGGGTGCAGGTAGTACCAGGAGGACCCCCGTTGCAGCCAGCCGGTGACCATCGCACCGGAGTCGGTGCTCAGGTAGTACCAGGAGGAGCCCTGTCGCAGCCAGCCGGTGGTCAGCGCGCCGCTGCGGGCCATGTAGTACCAAGAGGACCCATCCTTGACCCAACCGGTGGCCATCGCGCCACTGCCGGGTGTCAGGTAGTACCAGGTCAGCCCATCGAGGATCCATCCCGTCACCATCTGTCCGGTCGTCGGGTTCAGGTAGTACCAGGAGGAGCCATCCTTCACCCAGCCACTCGCCTGAGCACCAGACGGATTGTGGAAGTACCACGCACCATCCTCACTCGCCCAGCCAGTACGCATGTAGCCATCCGCACCGAAGCGGTAGATCGAGCTACCGATCTGCACCGTCCGGCCAGCCGGATAGGTGCCATCCGCATAGCGGTACCACCAGCCGACAGAGTCACTCACCCACTGGCCGTCCTCAGGGGCAGGAGCCGGAGTCGGCTCGGGAGCGGGCGTCGGGTCCGGAGTCGGCTCGGGAGCGGGCGTCGGGTCCGGAGACGGAGCAGGCGTCGGCTGAGGAGCAGGCGTCGGCTCAGGCGCCGGTGTCGGGTCCGGGGTACCCGGCAGCTTGATCATGAGGGTGCTCGTCAGGTACGAGGCGTCGCGCACCTGCACACGCAGGCTCACGTCCGCGGCGGACGGGGTCCACGGGAAGGTCACGGAGGAGGCCGCAGCTCGATCCCCACTGTCCGTCACCGTCGTCCAGTCGCGCACGAGCGTCTCGGTGCCATCCGCTCCGATCTGCACGGCGCGCACCTGCTGCGTACCAGCGATACCACCGGCAACCTCAGCCGTCACGTCGACCGACGCGCCGACCTCGCCCGTGTACGTGTAACTTCCCCCGGCCTCGGCGATGTTCGTACCCGCCAGGGTCATCGACGCACCCGTGTAGGTGTGCAGGTGCGAGGGGTCGATGCCGGCCGCCTCGAGGGCGTCCTTGGCGACATTCCACGCCTGCGAACCCTCGGCCGCGGCGACGTACACGTGGGTGTCGTCCTTCTTCTCGTCGCTCAACTCCGGCTCAAGGTAGAGGCGGGTCAGCGTCGAGGGCAGGACGAGGACGCGCGGGACGTCCACGCCGAAGGACACGCGGCTCATGCCCTCACCGAAGTAGGCGCTCTGGCGGCGTCCGTTCGTCGGGCGACCGTCGTACACGAAGGAGCCGTCCACGCCGCCACGCACGACGATGCGACGAGGCATGGGAACCCAGCTACCTTCCATGCGGATCGAGGTCACCTTGGAGCCGTACTCGACGAGCTCCAGGGAGTTTCCGGTGACGCCGCTCGAGCGCTCGACCGACTCGGGGATGACCAGCTCGGTCAGGGCAGTTGTGCCCGCGAAGGCGTCGTCGCCGATGACCTTGAGGCCCTCGGGCAGGACGACACGGGTGAGCGTCTTGTTGTTAGCGAATGCCGTCGCGCCGATCTCGACCGTGCCCGCGCGCACCGTGTAGTCGGTGAGCGTGTTGGCGGCCGGGGACAGCATCAGGTGCAGGCCATCATTCGCCTTGCGGTACAGGACGTTGTGCTCGGCCGAGTACACCGGGTTATCAGCGGAAACGGTCAGCGTCGCGATCTTGCGGTCGTTGTACAGGGCTGTCTCAGCGAAGGACGTGACACCCGCTCCGATGTGGAACGAGGTCAGGGCCGTGCTCTCCGAGAACGCCTGCTCGCCGACCGCGGTCACCGAGTCAGGAAGGGTCACGGAGGACTGCGCCGTGCGGCTAAACGCGAAGTCGCCGATCGTGGTCAGGCGGCCGAGCTCGGGCCGGTAATTGACCCCGTTCTTCGCACTCGTGGATTCGAAGGCGCTGCCGCCCAGGGAGATCGTGCCGCCCAGGTCGATGGTCGCGAGCTTGTCGGCGGAGCAGAAGGCACAGGTGCCGACCGTCTCGAACTTCTCGGGCAGGGTGACCTCGGTGAGCGCGGAGAGGCGGAAGGCCTCGTCCTTAATCGTGCGTAGGCTGTCGGGCAGTGTCACGGAGGTGATGCCAGCCTTCTGGAATGCCTTAGGCGCGATCGTCGCGACACCATCCAGGACCGTGTACGCGCCGCCGGGATTCTTGGCGGCCGGGTACAGGATCAGGCGCGAGTGGTCCTTGGAGTACAGAACTCCGTCCACGCTCTCGTAATTCGGGTTCGCGGGATCGACCTCGACGCTGGTCAGCGCGGCGGTCTCGGCGTAGCCCGAGGTCACCGAGTCGGCGGCGACGTTGGGGCCCAGCTTGATCGTGGTGAGCGCCGAGTTGTAGTCGAAGACCTCCGCGCCCATCGTCACCACGGAACGCGGCAGCTCGATGGCCGCCAGGCTCGTGTTCGCGAACGCGCGGTCGGCGATCGTGGTCAGTTGGGCCGGCTGGGCCTCGTCGTCGATGAAGGTGATCTTCTTCAGCGAGCTGTAGATGAAGGCCTCCAGGCCGATGGAACGCACCGAGGCGGGGACCGTCACGGACTCCACGGTAGAGCTCGCGAAGGCGCGCTCGCCGATGGAGGTCACGGTGTCGGGCAGGGTGACCTCGGTGGCCGAGCCCTTGTACTTGACGAGGACGCCGTCCTCGTTGATCTCGAAGTCGTCGGCGTCGGCGGTGCGCACCGTGACGGGGATGGACGCGGTCTTGGCCGCGCCGGCCTCGGTGGTGACGGTGGCGGTCAGCGTGCCCGAACCAGCGTGATCGCCGGCGGTCAGGGTCGCCTTGCGCGTGTCAGTGTCGGCGGCGACCGTGGCCAGGTCGGCCGGCTCCACGCTCCACATCACCGCGCGGTCCTTCAGCGAGGGCGCCAGGTAGGCCTTCACGGGGGCGGTCTCGCCCACCTTGACGTTCACCCGCGCGTCGGCGAGCTCGATGCCCGCGTCCTCAGAGATCGTGCGCACGCGGATCCGAGCGCTGGCCGACAGGGTCGGCTGGGACGCGTCGGTCGCGGTGATCGTCGCCTCGCCGGCGGCCAGGGTGCGGACCTCGCCGTTGTCGTTCACGGTGGCCACGGCCTCGTTCGAGGACGTCCATACGAGGTCGGTGACATTCGCGTTCGCCGGCTCGTAAGAGGGACTCAGCGCGACCGTCTCGCCCGCAACAACCTCGGAGTCCTGCGGAGTGAGCGATAGGGAGGTCATCGGGATCGTGCTAAAGCGGATCACCTGACGGGCCTGGTTCTTACCCCAGTCCCACGCGAACAGGTAGGCGGTCGCCGGATCCGAGGAGTCCGCGCGGTCGATGAGGTCGGCCCACTTGATCTCGTAGTGCTTGGCGTGAGTGCCGTCGGCCTGACGGTTCGCGCCCACGGCCTCCTTCTCGTCGTAGTAGCGACGCGAGGTCGGGGACTCGGAGAAAGCGATGCCAGCCAGCGGGGAGTTGTCGGTGACGTCGAAGGACACGACGCGCTCATCGCCCTCGCCGGTCACCGTCAGGTTGGAGATGACGGGAGCCTCGGTGTCCAGGGTGAAATCCCAGGTCAGCTGCGAGGCCACGCTCGAGGGCGCGACCGAGGCCGCATCGATCGTCAGCTTGTAGCGGCCCGCGGGCAGCTCCTTGCCATCCTTGTCGAAGCCGTCGAAGACGGGGTTGTTACCTTCCTGGCTTTCGATGGGCTCGACCTTGCTGGCGTGGTAGTTGAACAGGGACTTGCGGGCGCGCTCGAAGGTGTACTCACGTACGACCTCGCCGGCCTCGTTCGTGTAGGTGTAGGTCACCTTCGGGGAGTTACGCAGCAGGCAGGTGCGCGGCAGGATGCGCGAGGGGGCCTCGGGCAGCGCAGAGCGCGACATGATGAAGTACGCGGGGTCGACCGCGCGCACATCGTCAATTTCCTGTCCGGCGAGCGGGTTCAGGGCGCCCAGGGGAACCTCGGTCGCGGGGTTGATGAGGGTCGAGGAGCAGGCGTGCGCGGTGCTCGTCGTACCGTCGTACCACTTGCCATCGAAGACGGCGGGCGCGCCCCAGGAGCCGTAGAATCCCATGTAGGGGACGGTCAGGTCGGGCTGACCGTCGGCACTGGTGAAGGTGACAGCACCGTCGATGAACGTGCCCTTGGGTGCGTTCGCGTTCGCGTACGAGGCGAAGGCGCCCTGCGGGGTCACGGTAACGGTCACGGTCGCGGTGCCCTTGGCGGGCACGGTCACCGAGTCAGCGGAGTAGGTCAGGTCGATGCCCTGCCCCGCCCAGTTCTTGGAGTGCTCAGTGAAGAGGCCCCCCTCGACGATCTCGGAGAGCGCCTGGCCGCCCAGCGTGTAGGTGTGGGCGGTGTCGGAGACGTTCGTCAGCGTGACCTGGAAGGTCCAGCCGGTCGTCCCTCTCCGAGGTCAGCCTTGGGACGCCACGGATTCTCGGCTCCCACGACGCTCGGGTAGACGGTCGTGGTCGTGGCCGCGAGGGCGTCCACCTGGCCGGCGCCCACGCGGCGCGGCGAGTAGTAGGTGCCGTCGTTCTGGTCGATGTCGAGCAGCGGGTGGGCGGTGCCCATCATGAGGGTGGTGACGATCGCTGCCTTGTCCGCCTCCGACAGGCCGGCGAATGCCGGGTCGTCGTTGACGCGCTGGCGTACGAGGGTCGCGATGCCCGCAACCTGCGGGGTCGCCATGGACGTGCCCGACATGGAGCGGTACGTGTTGCCCAGGACAGCCGCGACGATGTTGCCGCCGGGGGCCGCGATCTCCGGCTTGAGCTTGAGATCGGGCGTGACGCCCCACGAGGTGAAGTCGGAGACCGACGGGTTGGTCGAGGCGAGCTTGAGGCCCGCGTGAGGGTTGGAGATGGTGATGGAGCCGGACTCGCTGGCCTTGATGGCCTCGATGAGCGCGTCCTTCTCCTTCTTCGTGATGGTCACGGTCGGCATCGTGAGGGTGGCTTCGATGGTCGCCACGTAGGGGTTTTCGACCGTCTCGGAGTCGCCGATGATGAGGGCGGCGGGCTTGGAGGTCAGCTGGGTGAGTCCCTTGACCTTGGCCTCGTGGGTCATGTCCGCGCCCGTCGCACTGTCGGAGCCGCCGCGGTCTTCGAGGACGATGACCTTCGACAGGTCGCCGGGGTGCTCGGCGACGAGCTTCTCGAGTGCGGCCGCGTCACCGATGCCCGCGTAGACGAGGGTGTAGGTGGCCTCGGGGATGTCGAGGAGGCTCGGCACGACGGCGTCCTTGAGGCCGCGCGACTTGCGGTAGACGACCTGGCGCTCCCCCACCGTCAGGTAGGGCAGTGCGTCCTGGTTGTTGACCGAGGCGACGGCCAGGGTCGAGCTGTAGGACCCGGGCTCGGAGACCGTGCTTTGCGTCGGGATCGGAGGCGTAGGGCTTGTTCTTGCCGCTGTAGTTGGAGTAGGCGCTGGAGTAGGAGTTGCCCGCAGCGGCATTGACGGTCACGCCCGCATTGGCGAGGTTCTTGTAGACCTCCGCGTACATGGTTCCGGCTTCGGTGCCCATGCCCGCGTCCTCGCCGAGGGAGAGGTTGATCGAGTCGGGCTTGATGACGACCGCGTCGTCGAGGGCCGCCAGGACCGTGCTGTCGGGGATCGATCCGTCCTTGTCGGAGGCGACCTTCGCGACGATGATCTGCGCGTGGGGCGCGGTGCCCTGCAGGTCAGCCGCGTTGGCGGCGGCGATCGCGGCGACGTGGGTGCCGTGCGACAGGTCCTTGCTGGACTTGGGCAGCACGTCCGCGTCGTTGTCCGCGTAGTCGAAGACGAAGGGGATCTTGTTGTTGAGGTAGGCTCCGGTCTTGCCGTGCGGCAGCTTGCCGACGAGGGCCTCGACGTCACCCTGGCTCAGGCGCACGTCGACGCCATCCATGGAGCCAGAGAAGGCCTGGTGGGTGGCCTCGATGCCCGTGTCGATAACCTCGACGACCTGACGATCCCCCTTCTGGGTGGTCTGGTTCGCGCGCGTCATCTCGAGGGAGGAGGCGTTTTGCAGGGCCGGGTCCACGGCCTCGGCGCCCAGAGCGCCCGCGTCGCCCTCGACGACCATGGGCTTGTGGTGGCGCTCGATGAATGCGGCCTTGACGCCCTCGGTCGCCTTGATGGCACCCAGGGACGAGGCCGGGGCCTGGATCGCGAAACCGTCCAACGCGTGCGTGTAGTCGCGCACGTCGGTGATGTCCGCACCGGGGACCACTGCCTCGACCGAGGTTTCGATGCGTTCCTTGACCGTCTCATGCTTGGTCGAGGACGACAGGCCGAAGACCCGCTGGTACCACGGGATTCCGACCGAGCCGTCTTCGAGCTGGACGATGATCGTCGTCGGGGTGTCGTCGGTGGGGACGGTCTCGGGGGTGGTGGTCGGGTTCTCGGCCCCGGCCTCGTCGGCGGCTCCCGACTGCGGGGCGCCGGACTGGGTGTCGACGGACGAGGCTGGGGCGGGGGCGCCCGACTGGCTTTCCTCGGGGCTGTTGGCCGCGAAAGCCGCCGGGGTGGCCACGGCGGTCATGGCAAGGGTGCCCGCGGTTAGCAGCACCAATGCCGAGGTTGTGCGATGGGACATCTATGGCTCACTTGGTTGACAACTGGGTCAGGGCATGGCCGCGGATACGGCATAACCCACCGTCTAGGGTAGGGTTACCTATCCTTACTGAAAAGTTTTCTTCTCACCATCCGTCGAGGGCTTTACGCACCCATCTTTTCGCCGTAGACTAGCTCTTCTTAGCGAGGCCTTAGTAACAATAGTTGACCTTAATTTTTTTGCGGCGGTGGCTACCAACGACAAACCCGCCGAGGAGAGCGCGGACACTGGGTCCGAACCATCTCCTGGCGGGTTATGAGTCGCGTGCTCAGTGGCACACGGATATGGGTCAGAGAATGACCGCGGTGCCCGTCGCGATGGCGGCGAGCATGCCGTTGTTGGTGCCGGCGGTGAAGTAGTCGACCTTCACGCCGACGACCGCGTTGGCACCCATGGCCTGGGCGCGGGCGCACATTTCGTTGACGGCGGTCGCGGAGGCGCCGCCGATCTCTTCCTCGTACTGGGAGGCGCGGCCACCGAACATGTTGGACAGGTTCGCACCGAAGTCCTTGAACATGTTGACGCCGGAGATCGCCTCACCGGAGACCATGCCGATGTACTGCTTGACGGGCGCACCCTCAACGGTCGGGGTCGTCACAACGAGCATCATTCACTCCTTCATAGGGGGCTAACGTGGCAACACTACCCTCGTTCCCCCGCGGAGGCTAGTAGGCCACTGGCCGCACGAGCACGAAGCTCCTAACACCTCACACCCACCAGGCTGCCGCTATTCGGACTATCAGCCTTCGCCCGCGGGTTTGATCGGATGACGCACGATGGTCTTCAGCTTGTCAGCTGCCACCTTGCGAGCGTCCGACAGATAAACCTCGTGGTGGCGCCGCTCCTCCGACAGGTCGATCTCGTAGCCTTGCTCGCGCGCGAAGGCATCCATGGCCTCGACCGTGGCAGGCTCGTCGTCGTAGCTACCGACGTGCAGACACTGGACGCAGAGCCCCTCACGTACCCGGAGATACTCCGCGATCGAGCAGTCAATCTTCTTTTTCGCCGCCGCTTCCTCGACCGCCCAGCCGAAGACCTCCCGTGTCACGAAGTCAGGCAGACGGATAACGGCAATCCAATTGAAGGCTTCCTTGTGGGCGTAGTCGATCCCCTCCGCGGCGTCCTGCCACCAGAAGCCTTCCAATGGCGGGACGACAAAGTCGGTATAGCCCTCGATCTGGCGGCTACCTTTCTTGCTCATTTTGATCGTGTAGGAGATGGCATACAAGACGGCGATCGCCTGCTGGTAGGGCCCCGCCTTCTTCGTTAGGGTCGCCGCTGCCGCGCACAGCCACGTAGGTAACCGGCGGGACCTCGATAATGCCCGGTCCCTTCTTGGGGGCGTAGAGTTCCTTGTATTCCTTCTTAAAGTCAAAGGCCATGTCAAACTCCTTCGTTCGCTACAATGGTACCGTCAAAACGCTATCTGTCATTCTCCTCGCTCCCCTATCCGGGCGGCTAAGAGATCCGATTGTCAACTCAGTTCACGGGCGCTTCTGCGCTTCATCACCCACCCACCCTCAAGAAACGCGACTACACGGACCCCACGCAGAGCGCGTTCGCGGATGGGTTATGCGTGTGCGGATAGGCAGCGGGCACGCGGATAGGGCTACGCGCGTGCGGATAGGTTATTAGCCTATCCGCGTGCTCGTAACCTAACCATATGCTGGTAACCTATCCGCGCAGCGGCTCAGGGACTCGGTCTTCTCGGGTCAGTGCCCGCCGCAGGCGGCGGCGACACGCCAGCACACCAATGCCGCGCCCTTCGCACCTACCGGAAAGACGTACGGACTCGGCGTCGATGCACCAGCGCGCCGAGGCCATGGGCCCCGAAGCCGAGCAGGCTATAGCCCACCCCGTAGATGAGTGCGCTGTCGTTGAGGAACAGGTACATCGGCGCCAGGAAGCACACGAAGGGCGCGAGCAACCACAGGAGGCTGAAGCCCTCCTTCACGCCATCCCATGCACCGAACCCCGTTGCAAGGATCGGCAGGATCGCGAGCAGGATCAGGAACACGAGGCTCTTCACGATCTCCATCGAGTCCGAGACGCGCGAGAGACTAAACCACGCCGCCGACACCAGCATGTAGATGCCGAACAGCACGGCGATACGAATCCACGTTGATCTTGTCGCCCACCTCATGACTCAATGATAGCCGCGTCGCATGAATAAAAAAGCACTTTGACACGTCCACTGTGCGGGCCGCGAAATGGGCGTACATGAACCAGCGTCGCGGCGCGCGCAACGCTACCAGAGGGGGTGACGCCTACTTGCAGAAGCTGCCGAAGAAACCACGCTTCTTCTCGGCGGCGGCGTACTCCTCGTCGGAATGGTCCTTATCGCACCACTGATTGGCGGGAACCTTCTCCTTCACCGAGTCGATGTGTTTGCCGCAGCCCTTCCAGGTGGTCTTTCCGCATACCTCGCAGGTGGTGGGTCGACACATGATTGCCTCCTTCATTGTTGTGCCTCGGATCCTCTGGGGAATCGTTGCGCATCGGTGGTTGTTCTATTCGTGATACTAGATCTATCGCCGCGCTAGGTTAGGCGGAGGAAAGCTGCTCAAGCTCATCCATCGTCACCCTGTCCGCAGCCACGAACGATTCCGTTCGCACCGACTCAGGGTCGGCCTCGTCCCGCGAGCCGACAACCTCCTGCGCACACTGCGACATGATCGTCGCAACCGCGAGGTAGCTGGCTCGTTTCATGGCGGAGTTGACGGCCGCGAACTGAGTCAAGACCTCCCGGCAGTTTCCGTCCCCACTTTCCAGCTGCTCGATGAGGGCGTCAAGCTGCCCACGAGCGCGCTTGAGTCGGTTCACAATCTGCGTCTGCGTCGCCATGCCTCTCCCCTATTCTTTAACGAGCACCGTGGCGGCACGGTCGCCGAGCCACGCACGCAACGTTTGAATACCGCCCGACAGCATGGTCACGTCAAAGCCTGCCGCGCGCACGATGCGGTAGCCGATCCAGGAGCGCACGCCCGCGGCGCACATGACGACGAAGGGTTGCTCACCTGCGTTCTCATCGACCCAGGCTTGGACTTCATCGAGGCGGTCGCGCAGCTGCGTGTGGGGAATGTTGAGCGAGTTGGGCATGTGCCCGGCAGCGTACTCGCCGGGCGTGCGCACGTCAAGGACCGGCATGTCCTCGGTGAGGGCGTCCGGGCCGGTGAGGATGAGCTCTCCGGTCGCCACGTTATGGGCGACCATGCCGGTCTGGTTGACGGGGTCTTTGGCCTGGCCGTAGGGCGGCGCGTAGGCCAGGTCCAGGTCGATCAGGTCGGCTGCCTTCAGTCCCGCACGCATCGCGGTCGCGATGACGTCGATGCGGCGATCCACGCCGTCGGTGCCCACGGCCTGCGCGCCGAGGATCTCGCCGCCCGCGCCAACGTGCATGAGGATGTGCACGGGCTTGGCGCCGGGGAAATAGCCCGCGTGCTGGTTGGCGTGCGTGTGCACCGTGAAGTACTCGGTGCCCAAGGCATCGAGGGCCTGGCGGTTAGCGCCGATCATGGCGGCGGTGAGGCTCCCGATCCGAACGATCGCGGTGCCCTGGGGGCTCGGGATGGGGCGTGCGGTGGCCTCGCCGTGTTCGGCGTCGGCGATCGCGTCGGCGACGAGGCGTCCCCCGCGGTTCGCGGGTCCGGCCAGGGCGACGGGGCGGTCGTGATCGCGGCCGATCGTGCCATCACCGACCGCGTAGACGTCGTCGGTGCTGGTACGCCCATGTTCGTCGACGAGGATGTAGCCGCGGCCGGTCGCGATACCTGCGGCCTCGGCGAAAGCGGTGTCGGGGCGGACGCCGGTCGACAGGACGATGACGTCGGCGTCCAGCTCTGTTCCGTCGGAGAGGGTGACGACATCGTTGTTGTCAGCGTGGGCGATGGTCTGGGCGGCGACGCCCACGTGGACGTGAACGCCGAGGCCGCGCAGCTCCTGCGTAACCAGCGTCGCCATCTCGACCTCGAGCGGCGGCAGGACGTGCTCGGCGAGCTCGACGAGGTGGGTTTCGAAACCGCGAGCGGCGAGAGCCTCAGCGGCCTCGATGCCGATGAAGCCGGCACCGAGCACGATGGCACGGGTACCCGATGCTTCGCGCAGGGCAAGAGCATCGTCAACCGTGCGCAGAGTGTGCACGCGCGGGGAGTCGAGGCCGTCGATCGGCGGACGGGCGGCGAGCGCGCCGGGTGAGAGGATCAGGTAGTCGTAGGACAGCGTGTAGGCCTCGCCGGTATCCGAGTTGGCGACTGTGACGGAGTGAGCGTCGGGGTCGATCGCGGTCACCTCAGAGTTGACGCGCACGTCCAGATTGAGGGCGGCTTTGAGGGATTGCGGGGTTTGCAGGAGGAGCTTGGCGGAGTCTTCAATCTCGCCGCCGACGTAGTACGGGAGACCACAGTTCGCGAAGGACACGTAGCTCCCCCGCTCCAGGACGATGATCTCGGCATCCTCATCGCGCCTGCGCAGACGCGCCGCCGCGCTCATACCACCTGCGACTCCTCCAACAACCACTACTCGCATGTTTCGCTCACTTCCTGTCTCCAATGCCGAGGCGCGCCTGCCACAACAAGAGTAATAATACCCCTGGGGGTATCGAGAGGCAACAGCGAACTCCCCAAATTGCATACCAGGATCAGCTCGCCACATAGAACCACACGCCTCACCCATAACAAGACCCACCGCTACAGCGATCGAGGCACCTCGACAAGAGGTCTATGCCCTTTGTTCTCGATTCCCCACACATGGTTACGCCAAACGACAGAAAACACCGCATAGGATGGCGGATCATGTGTCACACGACGGATTCCTGTGCCCCACGTCGACACCACAATAACTCACCTCAATGCGACTTCCGCTTGCGCTTGAGGTTCACTCTGTAATCTTTCCCCTTAAGATCGTAGCTACTTACAGTTCCACAATCTTTGAGGCGTTCAAAGAGATCGACGACTTTGTCAGTGTTCGGAATGAATAGAGCACCATTCCCAATATCAGTCAGCTTCGCATAGTCGCCCCCCCACGTACTCCAGTATGCGGAAGAGGTCTTGATCCACGAGATCCTGAAGGTGCGGATGCAGAAGCACCACAACATCCGGTGCAGGAACATTAGATTCTGCCATAGTTTCGATCACTGGAACCGGAATCATCGTCTCATACTGCACCGCAAGGCGCGCCATCTCATTCAAAACCTTCGAGTCGGCACCGACAGCATACATCTCCACATCTTTGAGAATCTGCCTCTTAATCTCATCGACAATTTCCGAATCAGACAAGATATCAAGCAGATCATCACTCACGAGTTCTGGCGTCATATAATCACCAAATGTCGACGATGCACAAATGAATGCTCTTCGAGTAGGCCAATCGGTTGCTGCTAGGCGGCGATACGACGCAGGTTCGTCCCGGATAATCTCATACTCAAGAAGCAGCGCGAACAGCCTCCCCTTCTCAGGGTGAATTTGATCAACCTCAAGAGCACTAGCAAGACTTAGGCTCTTCGCAAGCTCCGCTCGCTCCTCCGAAGTGAGCCACTTTTCGTCGGCCGCAAGAATATCGATCGCTAACTTCTTCTTCTCCCCCTCTTGGATGGCATCAGCTTCCGTAATGGATCCTGCACGCTTCAGCAAGCCAGCAAGCGCTTCATCGACCCTGTAGGCATCCCAGTAACGCCGAATGTTGCCACACGTGGCTGGAAAACGACGATACCGAGCCAGCGCTCGCCAGACCTCCTCAGAAACTTCCCCGAGATCCTGGATCTGACAGCTGGGTGCTGCACGCCTGATCACTTCTTCCAACAAGGAGTCTCGAGCTGCAGCAGGCGATCAATTATAGCGATAAACCTTTGCGGATCATCGATCGTCACGGAGTAACCATCAACTTCTCTGAGGTACTCTTCAAGGTGCCCGAGAACATATTCGTAAGCGTTAGGATCCGATGCTTCGAGGACATCGAGTGCCACGCTCTCTGACGAGTTACCGATCACCGTAACTAGGTTCTCATGGGTGATGGCGTACAGATTGCGCGAGATGAAATGTCGACGGACTGGTTCCGCGAGCGGACTGAGACTCACCAGATTGACTGATGCGCGTTCAAATAGCTCCCCAATTCGCTCCGCTTGTGGGTCATTTACGCCCGCCGTAAGCGACGGAAAACACCGGTACTTCGTGCTCAAAAAATCAGCGATCGCCGAGTCAACGTGTTGCTCCATCGTTGAAAGATGATTCAGTATGACATCGACCAGCTTAACCCTCTCCCTTTCATCCAAATCCACACGATTCACAACGTAGTCGAGCGACCATGACGATAGAGCTGTCAAGCGTTCGACAAGTGATTCTGGTTGCGATCCCGCTTTCAAGTAGGCCTGAAGGAACTCAAGCTGCCGGTCGCCCTGAAGATCTAGAGACTCAATCATTACGTCGGCGACATCACGATGACGGACCAGGAGATAATCGAGTGTGGCAATGTTGTAGAATGCCGACTCTCTCATCCTAGATTCGCCATATTTGGACAGAATCGACTCTACATCCTCATTGTCAAGCACATAGTGTACATCCATAACGTTACGTTCAATGCTCTGAATCATAAAGTTCATGGCACACTGACTCACACGATCAGCATGAAAAACTGATGTATACAGGATGAAGTTACGCGTAATATAACCCGCACGTAACATGTCACGTGCAAGTCCCGACTTTAAATGTTCTTGCACAAAGGCAGCAAATGACACCTCAGACTCTTCATAAGACAAGACGTAGTCACTACGCTGAAACAGCTCTTCAAAATCTGCGCCGCGCAGAAATTCGATTTCTTGAGTCTTCGCATCGATCTGCGCCTCCAGCTCATCACAATATGCAACGCGCCAGCTATCAACATCCAAAGAATCTCCGAGTTCTTCAGAAATATTACGTCTTGAAAATGTCAACCTATTCTGATAGCCACCACCCTCACACGTTAGTTTGTGCTCTTCGGAAGCAGTAGCAAAATGTTCCCAAAAGTTCACACTTCTGAGAGACTCAACACTTTTATCCATGTAGGTGATCTGCCACTGATCATAGTACTTTTGAATCCCTGCAGCGTCCGCAACCCGCTCCACATACTTTCAAGACGCGCGCCAAGGTCCTCAGCGCGCGATTCAATCTCAGACAATTGGCCGAGACGCCGAACTAACTTTTGCCTTTCACTATCAATTCGATCAATATTATCTGCGACTAACTTACGACTATACCGGTAGACTTCATCAAGGTGGCTCATTCCCAGCCGAATCCTCTCGAAGTCGGCGAGATGAGTACTCTTATAGAGCATCATTGCAAACAGCTCCGACTCTTTAAGTCCAAGCTCATTACCGCGGCTGAAGATAATTCGATCACGAAAGACAATGAACTCGTTGCACACATTCTTCAAGAGCCGCATGTCTGGGACGTGCTGGGAAGCAATGTCAAGCAGCTTGATATCCACATCATGTTCAACCCCTTTAGGGATCCGAGACGCTAGATCGCGTGCGCTCGCGTGCGTGATGAACGGGACTACCGGAATGACGAGATCGAAGAATTTAGTTCGATTTGCGCGGACGATCTCAGGTTCAACCTGAGCTTCTGCTGCCTGCTCAACGCCAGGCACGACATAACCTTGCTTCGCCAATTCACTAGCATCGAAGATGCTATCTCTAATGGCATATACAAAACGTATCACCTTTTTAATATCCGGCGCTGCATTCAATACAGAATTTAGAGCTTTAAGCGTCTCAAAGATGTACGCGTCATCAAAGCGGTCAATATCTTCAAAGATAACCACATCACACTTCGATCGCTGGAAAAGATAGACGATCTCGTCAAGATATTGATCGAAGTACGAAGAAGAGTTCTCATCAAAGTGCAACGGTCGCAGGACCGGCTTTTTAGTTCCTTGATACGTAGCTTTCCATGCAGGATATAGAAAGTCAAGTACACAAAGAACATAGCGAACGGAAAGATAAGGAGAGTGATCCAGAGTTCAGAAATCTCGTCATTCTTAAGTACATTGGAGAGCCGCTCCGTCCATCTTGCAAGTAGAAATACGAGCGCAATCACGAACCCAATTATCATCGACGCAAGAGCATTTCTTTTGCAATTGAATGGCTCTATTCTATGAAACCTAGACGCTGGAGTATTACTAGGTCGCTCCCGATACAGGAGCTGCTTGACAATTTCCTGCTGAACGCGGTTTGTTTGCGTCGAGTTCTGATCGGTGACAGCGCCATCAGGATCTCGCGCTGTCGGAGCTAGGGTTGATAACGAAATCTCAATAACTCTGCGTTGGAGACGTGTTGTCAGTTGACGCAGGATGCTGCTTTTCCCGACACCATAGCTACCCGATAGGGCAATGTTACGAACCTCGGTGTTTTCAAGCGCTTCCTCGAGCGCCGACACATAGACAGCGTGCTCTGCTTCGAGGTACTGGGGAGTCAGTGGGCTTAGACTTACGCACTGATCCAAGGCTTCATTCTGATCGTCTGCCATTGTTATTTGTCTCGCTGCCCAGCGGATTAGTTTGACGAAACCTTCGCGGATCATCTGGCGACCTCTCCAATCGTTCTATGTGCGAGCAACATCGCTCCACTCACTTAGTCTACAACTATCAAGATCGATGTTTTCAGTTTTCAGCCGGATTGGTTGGAGGCTTGCCTGCAAACTTCTTCAAACCTGCATCAAGTTACTTTCAGGATAGGAGCGACGAGTGCCAGTAGTAGGAGAAGAATCCTCTGAAAAAGGTAGCTTGACGGATGGCACGTCAGCACGTGCTCGTGCCCACACGCAGAGATCACAATGGCTTTGTGAACTGAACCGACCGAAGGCCCGTCGCAACTGGATAGGACACAACGATCTGGGTAGGTTATGACGTTCTGGATAGGTTATGACGTTCTGGATAGCTTACTAAGCTATCCAAAACAGTGCTTCCTATCCAGAAGAGTGTTTCCTATCCAGGACTCAAATACACACTCGTTCAGCGCAGACATGCCAGTCGTACAACATGAAAACCCCGGGCCCC
>BNJV01002269.1_pt1 | contig 29102 bp, 42 predicted proteins | sample 8540591 | NCBI WGS metagenome assembly BNJV01 (sample SAMD00202457, study PRJDB9452) | human saliva metagenome | host: Homo sapiens | reverse complement strand
CGTCCAGGTTACCGCGAAAACCAAACCAACAGACTAAAACGAATGCGCCAAGATTTATATGTTTAATGAACCCGAATTCAGATTTAGGCGATCAAGCCCTCTGACGAAAGCGTCAACCATCTGAAGTTGAATCAATTGTCGTCGGTATTATAGCACAAACTGCACCGCAAAATTGAAATTTGCATGTCTGAAGGCAGATTAACCATAAACAGATAAGATTTGATTATTCGCAGGTATGTATAAAATAATGCTTATACCGAAAGAGTGGCGAAATTAGAGTAATCATGACGTCAACCTGATTTTGCAATTGATGGACCGCGAACACCTGCACAAAAGTAAGCGACTTAAAACAGCAGATGCAAGAATAATTAACTGAAAGCGACTGAAAGAAATGGCATTTGAAGAAATGACCGCGCTGGCGATCCACGATCAATTGCCACCACGTTTCGATCTTGAGTATTTTTACAACAAGATAGTTAATTAACACACGGTATATTCTTGTGTTGGCGTATCAAATACTCGTCAGCACTGCCACTTTCAACAATCTGTCCACCATTCGCGGCGACAATGCGATCAGAAACTTGATGCACGGTTTGTAAATCGTAGAGATAAAGACCATGCTAAATTTAGCTCTCAAGTCAGCTAACAAGTTAAGAACTTGTGCGCGAACGGATACATCCAGTGCAGAAGTAGGTTCATCAGCGACAATAAGTTTTGGGTTAAGCGCTGGTGCACGGGCAATCGCCACAGCGTTGTTTTGTCCGCCTGAAAGACGGGCTGGGCAACAAGTGCAGCAGAGCGTGAAGTCCTACACGAGAAAGCAATTCATATACCCGTTTTTCTCGCTCACGCTGGTGTTAGGATGTTGCGGATATCCATTGGATCTTTTAGGATATCTAACACACGCATTCTTGGATTTAATGCGGTGGCTGGGTCTTCGGAAAATAACGGATACCTTGGCGGCCGGGTGCTTGCGCGCTTCAGCGCTACCATATTTCATCTGCAAGCCATTAAATTTAACTTCTCCAGAGGTTGGTTTTTGTAAGCCAATCATCACGTTAGCAAGAGTGGATTTCCCGCAACCGGATTGTCCTACTAACCCAACCGTTTCACCATGACATGAATAGCTAGGCTAACATTATTCACAGCCGTAAATTTTTAGGATTAAATAGCGTGCCATCACGAGAAGCAAATTGCACCACAATATTTGAGAGCTCAATAATTGGCTGCTCTTTTAAAAGGTTTCATACTCATGTTTTTCTCCTACAGTATGAAATCTAAGTGAGATGCCCAACGATGTTGCGGATGATCGCCTACTTCCACTAGCGGTAAGCGCTGTGCTGGGTTAGCATCAGGGCGGAGAGAACGACTTGCGAATCGGTCACCGCTTGCAAAATCAAATGGTGAAGGCACACTGCCTCGGAAATTTGATATAAGCGTTTAGCGCGTAATTCGGTTGAAGCACAGAACCTAGTAAACCACGAGTATATTCATGCGTTGGGTTAGGCAAGTACGGCGTAGTCGGTGCTGCTTCCACAACTTGTCCTGCATACATTACAGTGATGTGGTGTGCAATTTGTGCAACTAATGCTAAATCATGGCTAACGAATACCATCGCAAAGCCAAGTTTTTCACGTAATTCATTCAGTAATTTAATCACTTCAGCTTGTACGGTCACATCTAATGCAGTGGTTGGTTCATCAGCAATGAGTAATTTCGGTTCACGTGCGAGTGCCATTGCGATCAGAACACGTTGACGTTGACCACCTGAAAGTTCGTGAGGGTAACGATTTAGTGTTTTTTCTGGGTCAAGTTTCGCATCTCAACAAGGTTTCAGCACTTTGTTTACCGCCACGGCTAATGAGTTGCGCCATCTGATCTCTTTAATACGCATAGATGGGTTCAACGCACTTAACGCATCTTGATAAATCATTGAAATTTCATGACCACGTAAAGCATTGAGATCAGGCGATTTCACTAAATCATGTTGTTTACCAGAGCGGTCGGTAAATAAGATTTCCCTGTGATTTTCGCTGTTTTTGGTAATAAGCCCATGATAGAGAATGCAAGCGATAGATTTACCACAACCAGATTCACTCAACCAAGCCCATTGTTCGCCTTCATGCACCTTAAAGCTAATGCTGTCCACGAGTGGAATTTCGCTACATAACGATTCGAAGCGAATAGAAAGATTTTTCACTTCAAGAATCACTTTTGCATTTGGATTAAGTGGCATGCGGTCTGTACGAGCGGTCTCTTTTTCATGCAATTTTGCTAAATAGCGTTTGAGCGCTAGGTTTCTGCCATCGCTTCTTGTACATCGGTCGCTAATGGTTTTGCCACTCTTCTTTGCTTTGTGTTGAACGTTTGAGTTTTGGATTCACTAACGCATCCGTTAAACCTTCAGCCAAAATGTTAAGCGCCAATACGGTAAGTAAGATCATGATTCCCGCAAAAGTCGTTGCCCACCAGAAACCGCTTAATACTAAGTTACGTCCTTCAGATAAAGATGTCACCCCAAGATGGGAAATGGAGGTTGTGCCCTGCACCTAAGAAAGAAAGTGACGCTTCAAACACAATCGCATCTGCAACCATTACTGTTGCGAATACTAATACTGGCGCAGCCGTATTGCGAACAACGTGTTTGAGTAAAATATAGCTACGGCTACCACCCAAGACACGTTCAGCGCGCACATAGTCTTCTTCCCATTGTGAAACTACGTTTGCACGTACAACACGTGCTAATTGCGGGGTATAAACAATAGCAATGGTAATGATAATAACAGGTACAGAATTGCCGAATGTTGCAAGTAACACTGCAGCTAATGCAATACCAGGAATGCCATGAGAATATCCATCAAACGCATGATGATCTCATTGCCCCATTTATCAGCCGTTGCAGCTGCTGCACCTAAAATCCCACCAAAAGAGGATGGCAAAACCAACTGCACCTAAACCGATAAGAGGGAGGTTCTTGCACCCCACACCATACGTGAGAAAATATCATCGTCCTAAACGGTCTGTACCAAAGAGGAATTCACCACTTGGAGATTGTACCGGTCTAATCGTTTGTAATGGATCATGAGGGCAGCTAATGGTGCAAAATTGCAACTAATGCCACTAAGAGAATAAAAATTAAAGGCGATTTTTGAGCTCGTCGATAACGCTTTAAATCTTGCATCGCCGGAGGCAAGGCGTTGAGCTAATCTTTGGCGAAACATTATAGACTCGAATTTTTGGATTGATGAGCAAGTAAAGAATATCAACCACAATGTTGACTCAACACGAAGGTAAAAGCGCAATAGTGAGTACCACACCTTGCACTAAATTTAAGTCGTGATTGACGATGATACCGTTGAAAAATTAATTTTCCCATGCCCGTAGGTCGAAAAATTTGTTCGATAACTACCGCGCCCCACCGAGTAAATAACCCACGCGTAACCCCAATACGGTAACTGGCGTGATTAAGGACATCACGTAACACGTTATGACGAATAACAGTTGCATAAGAACCCATTACCAATGGCGGTACGGACATAGTCTTTATCCATTTCTTCTACCATGGTAGTACGCACCACACGAATCAATGAAGCACAGACTGGCACAGCAAGAGCAAGTGATGGAAGAATCATAGAACGCACATATTCATGCGGATCTTCGCTAAATGCTACAAAACCACCAGAAGGTAACCAAATCTAATTTCAATGAAAAGTATTGAATCAATAAAATACCGGAGGCCAAAAAGAGGGTGTCGCAAATCGCAACAGAGATAAAGCGACTAACTGGTCAACTCAACGATCGCGGTAGCTGCTGCGGTTACGCCTAAGCTTAAATGAAACGATGGCGGCTAAGAAAACCCCGATAAAGGCGAAGTTGTAAAGTGAGCGGAATGCTGGCAATCATATCCACAATCGGCTGTTCCGGGTGGGGTTGTCATACCAAAATCAAGCATCGAATAAATTGGCATAGCGGAAATATTGCACGATAACCGGATCGTTTAATCCATGTTGTTCGCGGTAAATTTCTTTTCGCAGCTTCAGAGCACTTTCGCCCAGCGCAGATAGTGCGGGATCTGCCAGGGGTAAACTGTAAGACGATCAGATACGGCGCACTCACGCCTAAAATCATGACTGGCAGAGCCATAAGCCGGCGCCAGAGTAGTTTTAAGAATGATTTCATGAGATTCTCTTAAAAAGGAATTGAAATCCTGTTGAATGATTATGGGTTGAGCTGTAGAGTGTATGGATTGTTTGAAAGTATGTGTGAAATCGGTTTTCCACACACTGCAATTGTACAAGCGGTCTAATTTGTAAATCATTTGCAAAAATGACCGCTTGTTTGGCGTTATTTACGCCCTACGCCAAGGAACGAAAAGTCAGTCGTTGGAAGTGGTTGAAATCGGTTAGGACTTTATCATTCCACGCGGTTGGCAATTTACGATGCACAATCGGGTAAAAGTGGGAGCTTGTTCAGCAATGATATTGATCGCTTTTGTCCAAGCCTCTTTCGCACCAGCTGGGTTTTTCACTGCTTCGTCTAAGAGTTTTTGCACTTCTGCATATTCTGGGGTATTTGCCCAACGGAAACGACGTTTTGGCCATACATCACCACGGTACCACCAGCTTAATAATAAGTCTAAGTCGTTACCGAATACAGAAGGATGCGCCTGGGGCGATAACAACATCAAAGTTACCGGTATCAACATGTGAACCGTAAAAGCGCACCAGATCATAAGTGTTGTGCTGACTTTCACACCTTTAAAGGCTATTCCAAGATTCAAAATCAATGGCGCACATTCTTTCACCCAGCTGTGGTCTGTGGTAAGCAATTCAAATTTCAGCTCAGTTAAACCTGCTTCTGCTAATAACGCTTCTGCTTTTGCTTTATCAAAGGTGTAATCTGTTGTTGCTTTTTACATAGTCTGGGTGTGTGGTTTGCACATAAGAACTTGCTGCTTGTGCGTTACCTAAGAAAACAACATCAATCAGTTTTTGTGTATCAATCGCATAGTGTAATGCTTGGCGTACTTTCGGATTGTTAAACGGTGCTTTTCACAGTTAAACATTAAAGAAGAGTAAAACCGAAAGATTGCACCGATTCCACTTTGCCTTTTGCGTTTTTAAGCGTTCTGAATCTAAATAAGGAACAGATTCAATTAGCATAGCACGTCCAGATTCTTGCGCAGTAACACGAGCTGCATCATCTGGAAAGTAAGAACTAAAGTCATTTTTAGAAACCAATGCAGGGTATGCGCCATTGCAAACTATCGAAACCTTCAAACATCGATACGGTCGTCTTTGGCTGCAGAAACAAATTTATAAGGGCCAGAACCGATTGGTTTTAGCTATCGAATCGCCGCTTGACCTGCTTCTACAGCATGTTTTTGGTACAATTTTTACGATAGTTAAACGTTCTTTAAACAGAGCAAATGGATATTTTAATTTGAACTCCACGACTTTATCGTCTCAACGCTTTTACTGAGTTCAATAAACGCGAATAAATTGAGCGAATAATGAGGCTTTTTGCTGGATCTAATACACGTTCGAAGGAATAGACCACATCCTCTGTGGTTACCGGTGTACCATCGTGGAATTTAGCCCCTTCTCTTAAGGTAATGTGATAAGTCGTTTCATCTTTTTGTTCAGGCTCTTTGCTGCTAACGCTAAATAAGGTTGGCGAGTTGCTGGGTAAATCAACCAAACCTTCAAAAATATGCAAGTTTGCAGCCATAGAAGAAGCGCCACTTGAGGTAAGCGGGTCAAAACCAGTTGAAATTGGATAAGCGATCCCGCTTCAATAGCGGAACCCGCAGCTGGTGCAGCAAAGGCTTTATTTGTAAATGTGCCCTAAAAGTGCTACTAAAGGCAAAAACCTGCGCCCACCTGCTAATAATTTCATGAAGTGGCGACGAGATGGGTTGAGTTCAAATTGAGTACCCATAATATGCTCCTTAAATAAGAGAATATGAAAGATAAGAGAATAATAAGAGCAATGCTCTGTTGTGCGTATCATACTCGCTTGTTTTAAATTGAAGAATCTATTTTTGGAGTTTTTATTTCAAAAATGAGATCAATATCACAAATTTATAGATGAAGTAATACTTCAAAGAGGCTATAATCAGCCCACAAATTTGAATGGAGGCTATCATGCTGACAGATCAAGACATTTATTCACGCTATGTTGAGAAAAAGCAGAGTTTGAAAAACAGCCCGATTACTTTAATCGGGCATTCGTTGTTTGATATGTGGCAAAAACATCGAACCGGAATGCGACTTAAAAAGGTAAAGCGGTTGCAAAACTTAGGGCATTAGTGGGGTAAGTACTCGGCAGTATTTGGATGATTGCCAAAGAAAAACGGATTACGCATCTGGGTAAACGGTATTTATCTTTTTAGGTGTAAACGATATTGTTAAAGAGCCTGATTATTCTCCGGCTAAAGTGTTGGATTGGATTTGCAAATTTTGACAGAAATTCGACCGCTTGCAGCCCCTCAAACTCACTATTTTTGCTTGAAGCCACACCAGTGAATCAAATCTCAACGGTAACAAATGCGCAAATCATTCACTTAAATACTTATTTACGTGAGCATTGTCCAGAGATGATGATTTTTGTGCCAACCTATCAGGCATTCTTGGATGAAAAACGGCAATTTGATGCCACACTTAGCATAGATGGCTTGCATTTTTAATGCAGCAGGGGTATGCTCGACCAACAAAAATTCTTGAAAATTATTTATAGGAGGCGATATGTCTGGAGTTAAAATCGCAGTGCGCTTAAACAGATTCGAGCATGGATTGATAGCATCCTGCCAACCAGTAGATAATGGTCCGATGGACGATCCATCCATTGTTGCAGCAATGGCTGCAGCTTCCGTGGCTGGTGGTGCTGCCGGTATTCGGAATTGAAGGTGTTGAGAACTTAAAGGCTGCTAGAGAAGCCGTTAAGGTGCCCATTATCGGTATTGTTAAGCTGAGATTTACCTGATACCCTATTCGCATTACGCCGTTTCTAGAGGATATTGATGCGTTAGCGCAAGCGGGCGCAGATATTACTGCAGTTGATGGCACGGATCGAATCCGCCCTGTTGATTTACCAACGGCGGTTAAATGTATCCATGACAACGGTTGTTTAGCAAATGGCGGATTGCTCAAATTCTAAGTGAAGGGCTATTGCCAACAACTTGGCTTTGATATTATTGGTAGCACAATGTCGGGTTATACGGGCGGAGAAATTCCTGCTGAACCAGATTATCAACTGCTGCAAAAGATCTGAAAGCGGCAGGCTGTTTTGTTATGGCAGAAGGGCGATACAATACGCCAGAACTTGCCAAAAACCGCGATTGAAATTGGTGCTGATGCAGTGACCGTTGGTTCAGCCTTAACCCTGTTTTAGAACATATTGTTTCTGGTTTGTGAAAGCCATCACTCGGCGAAAGCTTAAGGAGAGCTATGCGTTGTCTAGCCATTGATATTGGAGGCACGAAAATCGCCAGTGCTTTGGTAGAAAATAATCAGTTAAGCGATCGATTGCAAATCGCACGCCACAAGCTGAAGGCGCACAAGCAATGCATCAGGCTTTAGCTAAGTTAGTAGCGCATTATCACAGGTCAGTTTGATGCATTAGTGTAGCTTCTACTGGGATTATTAACCAAGGTGTTTTAACGGCGCTCAATCCAAAAAATTTAGGTGGGCTGGCAGAGTTTCCATTAAAGAGAGTTTTGCCCGCCATACCGACAAAACCGATTTTTCTTACTCAATGATGTACAGGCAGCAGCTTGTGCAGAGTATCAACATGAAGACAAAGCATTAGTTCAAAATTTTGTCTTTATTACGGTTTCCACTGGCGTAGGTGGCGGCATTATTCAACAAGGAAAATTGTTGTGTGAACCTCGTGGAATTGCGGGGCATATCGGGCATACCTTGGCAGATCCTAACGGCCCAGTATGTGGTTGTGGCAGACGTGGGTGTGTAGAAGCCATCGCTTCAGGGCGTGCGATTGAAGCGGTTTCTAGCCAATGGGAGAAACCATGCAGCCCGAAAAGAGGTGTTTGAGCGCTACCATGAAAACGATCCACAAGCGGTCGAATTGAGTTGAAAGATCTGCAAAAGCGATTGCCAATTTAATTGCAGATTTAGTAATTGGTTTTTAGATACACAAAAAGTGGTGTTAGGTGGCAGTGTAGGTTTAGCTAAAAGGCTATTTAGCTTAGTGACAAGGCATTTAAATGCAATGCCACATTTTTATCAATGTGATTTAAAAAGCTGCTCAATATGGTGGTGATGCTGGTTTAATCAGCGCTGCTGCATGGGCAGAACAACAAATTTAATTCGTTTCAAATAAGGAATACAAAATGAAAAATTTAAAAAGGTATCTTCAGTGCATTATTAGTTTCATTTAATGAAGATGGCTCTATCAACGAAAAAGGCTTACGCCAAATTATTCGCCATAATATTGATAAAATGAAAGTAGATGGCTTATATGTAGGTGGTTCAACGGGCTAAAACTTTTATGCTTTCAACTGCTGAGAAAAAGAAATTTTCCGCATCGCAAAGATGAAGCAAAAGATGACATTGCATTAATTGCTCAAGTAGGTAGCGTTAATTTACAAGAAGCAGTAGAGCTTGGTAAATATGCAACAGAATTAGGTTATGACAGTTTGTCTGTGGTTACACCATTCTACTACAAATTTAGCTTTGCTGAAATCAAACACTACTACGACACCATTATTGCAGAAACCGGCAACAATATGATTGTGTATTCAATTCCATTCTAACAGGCGTTAATATTGGTGTTGAGCAATTTGAGTGAGCTTTACCAAAACCCGAAAATCTTTAGGGGTAAAATTCACTGCAGGCGATTTACTATTAGAACGTTTGAAAAAGCATATCCAAATCATTTAATTTGGGCTGGTTTCGATGAAATGATGTTACCAGCGGCAGCTTTAGGGGTAGATGGCGCTATTGGCTCAACCTTTAACGTTAACGGTATTCGCGCGCGTCAAATTTTTGAATTAACTCAACAAGGTAAATTAGCTGAAGCGCTTGCAGTACAACATGTGACCAACGATTTAATTGAAGGCATTTTAGCAAATGGCTTATACCCGCCATTAAAGAAATCTTAAAATGCCAAGGCGTTGATGCAGGCTACCGTGAGCCAATGACAGCGAAAGCAACTGCAAAAACAATTAGAAGTTGCTAAAGGCTTATATGAGAAATTTATTGCTTAATGTGCAAAGTGACAGAAAAATAAGACCGCTTGCGGTATAAAAACTTTCAATTTCACTTAGGTTTGAATTGTCCCTCTTGTGAAAGAGGGGCAATAACAAGCTATCTTAACAAAAGGAATTTTTATGCGTCTTGTTCCCCAGATACGGCAAATGATGTTGCAGTGTGGTCAGCACGCTATATTGCCAATAAAAATCAATGCTTTCCAGCCGACAGCGGATGAAAACCATTCGTTTTGGGATTACCAACAGGTGGCACTCCGCTTAAAAACTTATCAAGAATTGATCAAACTCTATCAACAAGGTGTGGTGAGTTTTAAGCATGTAGTGACTTTTAACATGGATGAGTATGTAGGGGCTTCCAGCAGAGCATCCTGAAAGTTATCACACCTTTATGCACAAAAACTTCTTTAGCCATATTGATATTCCATCAGAAAACATCAATTTGCTTGATGGTATGGCAGAAGACTTAACTGCAGAATGTGCCCGTTATGAAGAGAAAATTCAGTCTTATGGCAAAAATCAATCTCTTTATGGGTGGCGTTGGCGTAGATGGTCATGTGGCATTTAATGAGCCGGGTTCTTCATTAAGTTCTCGCACCCGTATAAAAAACATTGACGGAAGATACTATGATTGCAAACTCGCGTTTCTTTAATAACGATGTTAATCAAGTTCCACAATTTGCGCTAACCGTTGGTGTCGGGACTTTGCTTGATGCTGAAGAAGTATTGATTTTGGTCACAGGATACAACAAGGCTTTTAGCACTGCAAGCTTGCGTAGAAGGTGCGATTAACCATATGTGGACAATTTCTGCGCTCCAAATGCATAAGCACGCATTAGTTGTTTGGTGATGAGCCAGCCACACAAGAGCTTAAAGTGAAAAACAATTAAATACTTCAAACAACTTGAATTGCATGTTGCTCGTTAAGATAGCACAACAAATTTAGTGGTATCTTTATTAAGATAAGAAAACGGAAAAACAAGCGGTCTATTTTCACTTCATTTTTGCAAAAATGGAGGAGAAATCGACCGCTTGTTGTTTTCCCTAAGAAACTTTTTAGCGTATAATTTCTCAAAATGTGATGCAGTTGGCATTTTTATTTTTCGATAATTGATAAACTTTTTATCAAAATTTTAAAACAATTAAAGAGTGAGGCTGATTTTTATGTTTAATCCTATTGAACAAGAACTAGCGCAACTTGGTATTACTCAAGTAAAAGAAATTGTTCGTAATCCGAGCTATGAGCAACTTTTTGAAGAGGAAATGGCACCTAACCTTGAGAGGTTATGAAAAGGGCGTATTAACGAATACTGGTGCAGTTGCTGTGGATACAGGGGATCTTTACCGGACGCTCTCAAAAAGATAAATATATCGTTTATGATGATTCTTCAAAAAGAGCATGTTTGGTGGACAAGTGATGCAGCAAAAATGATAACAAACCAATGACACCAGAAACTGGAAAAAGCTTGAAAGCATTAGTGACTGAGTGAGCTTTCTGGCAAACGTCTTTTTGTGATTGACGCTTTCTGTGGGGCAAGCGAACATCGCCGTTTAGCCGTGCGTATTATTACCGAAGTAGCATGGCAAGCGCACTTTGTGAAAAAAATATGTTTATTCGCCCAACAGAAGAAGAATTAAAAACATTCAAAGCCTGATTTCGTGGTGTTAAATGGTTCTAAAGTAACTAACCCGAACTGGAAAGAACAAGGCTTAAATTCTGAAAAACTTTTGTCGCGTTTAACTTAACAGAACATATACAGTTAATTGGCGGTACTTGGTACGGTGGTGAGATGAAAAAGGTATGTTCTCAATGATGAACTACTTATTACCGTTAAAAAGGTGTTGCTTCAATGCACTGTTCAGCAAACGTTAGCGAAGATGGGTGATAGCGGGTATTCTTTGGTTTATCTGGTACAGGTAAAAACAACCCTTTCAACCGATCCAAAAACGTAAATTGATTGGTGACAGTATGAGCACGGTTGGGATGAAAGTGGCGTATTCAACTACGAAGGTGGTTGCTATGCGAAAACAATCAACTTAAGTGCTGAAAATGAACCAGATATTTACCGCGCAATTCGCCGTGATGCATTATTAGAAAACGTGGTTGTACGTGCAGATGGTTCAATTGACTTTGCAGATGGTTCAAAAACGGAAAACACCCGCGTTTCTTACCCAATTTATCACATTGATAACATTGTGGAACCTGTGTCAAAAGCAGGTCATGCGAAAAAGTGATCTTCTTAACCGCAGATGCATTTGGCGTATTACCACCAGTGTCTAAATTAACGCCTGAACAAACCAAATACTACTTTTTATCTGGTTTTACAGCAAAATTAGCGGGTACAGAGCGTGGTATTACTGAACCAACCCCAACCTTCTCAGCATGTTTTGGTGCAGCGTTCTTATCGCTTCATCCAACAAAAATATGCAGAAGTGTTAGTTAAACGTATGGAAAGCAGCAGGCGCAGAAGCTACTTTAGTAAATACAGGTTGGAACAGCACAGGTAAACGTATTTCTATTAAAGATACTCGCGGTATTATTGATGCAATTTTAGATGGTTCAATTGAAAAAGCAGAAATGGGTGAATTACCAATCTTTAACTTGGCAATCCCAAAATCTTTACCAAATGTAGACTCAGCTATTTTAGACCCGCGTGACACTTATGCTGACAAAGCACAATGGCAAAACTAAAGCAGTAGATTTAGCAGACCGTTTTGTGAAAAACTTTTTGTGAAATATACAACGAATGATGAAGGTAAAGCATTAGTTGCTGCAGGTCCAAAACCTTAAGTTTAAAAGCCTTAAAATTCTGATTTAGCCCCGTTTTCAGGGCTATTTTTGGAAGTTTCGCGGTTTTTAATTTAGTACTCAAGTCAGAATTCCTAAATCATAAGAATGGAATGTATTTATGCTGGTATAGTATTTGCTGATATAATGCAAAAATCAGAATTTAAAAAGAAAGCTTAGGAAAGGATAATGATTCATTCAAATAACGACTATATGAATATCGCTTTTTACAATTGATGCAAAATATACCCCTCATTTAAGAGGCGTTAATTAAATCTATTTGCTACTATAACCAGAAAGTTAATTTTTATGTTTTACACAATGATATCCCACAAGAATGGTTTGAAGGTATTCAATCTAAACTTGAAAAATAGGGCATCATTTATTTTTCTATTCATATTTCAGATGATGTTTTTAAAATTATAAAACGTTGAGATCATATTTCTTCTTCAAGTAGTTATTACCGTTTAATGATTCCTAACTTAATTCATCAAGATCGCGTACTATATTTAGATGCGGATATTATTGTAAATGGTTCATTATCTGAATTTTTATTATAGTGATCTTAATGGGGCTCTGTCGGGGTCATAAAGATTATGGACTAGGAGAATATTTCCTTTTACTTAGTTAGATAAAATCAGTTTCAACAAAATATTTTTAATAGCGGTGTTTTTACTGATTGATTGTGTTCAATGGCGAGAAAAGGGATCGTTGATACATTGCTCGAAAACAGCCGGGGAATATGCTGAACAAGTGTTATATGGTGATCAGTGTATTTTTGAATATGGTTTTACGAGAAAAAGGCAAAAATATTACGGTTTAGCTAATCAACGTTCAAGTTCAATATATTGAAGCAATTAAACAACAGTAGCGGGACTAATAAAGTTGAGTTAGAGACTCTCCAAGGATTATCCATTATGCAGCAAAACACAAACCTTGGGATAATCAAAAATAAAGGACCTATTTGGCAGTGAAAAATACTGGTTTTTCCGTCATTTAGATTGGGCGTATTTAATTATGCTCAAATCAATAAATGTGACGATTACGCTAGAAAACTAGCGTAATTTATCAAGCAGATCCAGGATAAGTTTTGCCAATACGGGAAGTGGATCATTATTCATTAAATGTTGGGTATTTTAATGGTAATTTTTGTTGAGCGTAATGGTTGTTGATGAGCAACTTGTGTTTGTGTGCATCAGATGCACGATACTTATAGGCAATGAAACGTAGTTGTTCAATGGATATTTGCATATGTTGAGAGAGCAAATCACGTAATTGATTTTCCCCAAGCTAAATCACGATAGCCTCCATGACCATCGTAATAGATTTTTCTAAGACTTTTTAATTTGCTGTGCGGTTGAACGAATAGGATAATGCCCTAACCATAACTCATCTGTTTCAATAAATTCAGCACTGAATCTATTGATAAACCAATGGTAGAATTGGTAGCTATTTGGTGCAATAAATACAAGGCTCTTTATTTCTTTACCATGAGCTATCTCTTACGTAATGGTTACCAATAGTTAATGTACAGATTTCTGCAATTGCTCTAGGAATAATTACTTTAGGGCGTGAGAACTTCTTCTTTACGTTGATCTATAAAAATGATAAAGAAAAAATCAGGATCGTGTTCTGTAGTATTTGGGGAGATAACCTCGCCAAGTATACATTCCAACACGATCTTGAGGGATTAGTTTAGAAAAATATCTAATGTTTCACGAGAATGGCAATAAATAAACTCATCAGCGTCTAATGGAAAGATATAGTCAATACTATTATCGTTCTTTATAATATGACGCATGATATTATTTGAGATCCGTTCCTGTGCGTATTCTAATTCATTGTAGTGGTAAATATGAGTGGTAACCCTTCTTCTTTTTAAAAGTGTTAGAATTTCTCTTGTATTATCGCTGCTATTATGATCGATAATATGAAGTTCATCTAATAATGTTAAATTATGTCGAACAAAAGTTTCAATAACATCACTTTCATTACGAACCATACTTAATCCAACCAGCTTTTTGATTCATTTTTATTTTATCCTATATGGAAAGAGACAACCTTTTAAAAGATGCTCTTTAGCAAATTCTAAATTTTCTTGGAAACGTTGTCTATCTTGCTCTGGAATAGATGAATTTTTAAGTAATTCTACACAAAAGGTCATGACATAATTGGTAATTTTCCACCCAATATGCACTAACCGCAAGTTCGTCTTTGGCTTTCCATTCATAAACGGAGTGATCGACAAAAAGAATATCATTATTTAATGGAATGCTCGCTGCTGCATTAGCGTAAATATAAGCAAGTTTAATTTTATCGTGAAAACGGAGTTGTTTGCTAAATGATAAAGGCTTTCTGCACTGCGGACGATATTCATAAGCGGCTAATAATAAACTTTGTACTTCAGTCGAGCGAGGCATTTAATTCAATTTTTAGTAATGCGATTTGAAGAAGTGAATAATAGACTTCTTCATACCATTCTCCTAAATTAGCGCGCTTTGCATACCATTCAATCGCTTTTTGAGGCATATCTGCATCACGATAGGATTGTGCAGTATAAAATGCGTAACGACTTTTAAGATCTTCATCTTCAGGGGCATAAAATGCTTTTTCTAAAATTTGTGCATCGTGCAGGTATTTTTGTGCATTTTGGCTACGTGCACCAAAACGACCACTAATCACATAATAGTCATGCAGATAGATTTTTGTTTTTACACAGGTTTTTGCGTTGTTCAATAAATTCATGTATACGCCACGCCAGTAAAAGCCACCATCGTTGAGTAAAAAAGTAATGGGCGGTAATAGACATTAGCGCCAGAAATGCCATTTGCCATACGCAACATGGTAGCAATCCGAGGTCAGTTCTTCTGGCAGAACAAAGTTGCCTGTGAAGCGATCATCGGCATCAAAAATTAAAAACATAATCTGTTTTACCTTCAGCATGTTTTAGGACACAGTTACGGTTATGCGCGAAATTTACCCATTCATCGTGGTGGATTACGCGCTGATGCCTTTTTCATTGAAAAAGTTTTCGATAATTTCAGCAGTATTATCATCTGAACCAGTGTCACTGATCACGCAATAATCTAGCGGAATATGTGAAGTAATATTTTCCAGCGTGTCTCTAATGATGGCGGATTCATTTTTGACAATCATATTCAAACAGATGGTTTTTATTCGTCTTTTTATTAGCTTTTTAGCCATAGCTTAGGGTATCCTTTAGGTATAGAACATCATATTATTTTTACAATGCGAACTATTATAGAAAAATACCATGGCGGATGTGAAAACGATTGTAAAATTTTGCAAAATTCTCTAAAAACGACCGCTTATTCGTTATACTTGAACCAATTCCAATATCTTTAGCATAAACAAAAGAGACACTATGCTCAAAATTTATAATACGTTAAAAACGTGAGAAAGAAGAATTTAAGCCGATTAACCCGAATCAAGTTGGTATGTATGTCTGTGGGGTAACGGTTTACGATCTTTTGTCATTTTGGGCATGGGCGAACTTTTTGTTTCTTTTTGATGTAATTGTGCGTTATTTACGTTATTTAGGTTATAACCTTCGTTATGTGCGCAACATTACGGATGTGGGACGATAAAATCATTAAACGTGCGCTTGAAAAAACAACGAAAACTTTGCGATGCGCTTGTTGAAAGAATGATTGCTGAAATGCATAAAGATTTTGATCATCTAACATTCTCGCGCCCAGATGTTGAGCCATCGTGCTACTCAACATATCCCAGAAATTATTGCAATGGTCGAAAAAGCTGATTGCTAAAGGACATGCTTATGTAGCAGCTGTGGTGATGTGATGTTTGATGTGGAATCGTTCTCACATATGGCGCACTTTCTCGCCAAAACTAGCGCAGTTACAGGCAGGCGCGCGTGTTGAAATTAAATCGATGAAGAAAAATCCGATGGTTTCGTATTGTGGAAAATGTCTAAAGAGAATGAGCCAGGTTGGGAAAGCCCGTGGGGCAATGGTCGTCAGGGTTGGCATACTCGAGATGTTCAGCGATGAATAGTCAAGAATTGGGCGAACATTTTTGATATTCACGGTGGTGGTTCAGATTTAATGTTCCACATCCTTGAAAATGAGATTGCACAATCTTGCTGTGCGCATGGTGGCGAATATGTCAGTTATTGGCTTCATACAGGCATGCTGACGATTGATAAAGAAAAATGTCTAAATCTCTAGGTAATTTCTTCAGCATTCGCCATATGCTTGACTATATGATGCAGAAAGCCTACGTTATTTCTTCCTCGCGCGCATTATCGTAGTTTTGTTAGATTATAGCGTGGATAATTTGAGACTTTCAGCCCGTTCAGCGCTAGAGCGTTTATATACCGCATTGCGTGGCTGTGATTTAACCGCCGCACCAGCAGGGTGGCGAGCAGTATATCAGCGCATTTTGAAACTGCAATGAATGATGATTTTAATGCCCCAGGCGCATTAGCCGTGCTATTTGAAATCGCACGCGAAGTGAATAAATTAAAAGCGGAAGACCCAGCGCAAGCTAATGGCTTGCGGTTCGCTTAAAAACGTTAGCGGGTGTATTGAAGCATTGAGAGCAAGACCCAGAGAGTTTCTTAAAAAGGCGAAAGCTAATGCAGATGAAGCAGCGGAAATTGAAGCGCTGATTGCAAAACATAATGAAGCTAAAGCAGCTAAAAACTGGGCTGTGGCAGATGAAGTGCGCGATAAACTTAAAGCAATGAATATTGTGTTAGAAGATACGCCAAACGGAACCACTTGGCGTAAAAGCGTAACCTCAATTGAAAGGGCGTGTTTTTGAATTACACGCCTTTTTGCAGTGAATCCCTTTCTTTTCTAACCGAATCGCTTTAATACGCCGTTTATTTAATTCTTCGCGAATCGCTTGTTTTTCAAAAGCCATCGGCAATCACTGCTTGCACATCAACTTGTAACGCCGCTTGCCAGTAGCGTTTAGCCAATGCTGCTTGCGGATACTGCCCGTTGCTCAAAGCCTAATCGCCCACGGGCATCTGCCTCGCAAGCGAATAAGAAATCTTGAAAGCGAGCAGGCGACGCCAAACGTCCAACGCATTAAATAACTTCAACACTGTTTCAGGGCGGAGTTCTGCAATTTTTATGGCAGTGAGTGTGATGTTCAGTTACTAACAGCGCTAAACTTTTTCATCATCAGAGACTTTTAATCGATTCGCTAACGCTCGAAGAGTGCAATGCCTTTTTGCTCATGCCCGTAGTGATGGGGCAACATTTCCGCTGGCGTTAAGCCTTTGCCTAAATCGTGGCAGAGTGCAGCAAAAAGTAAAGCAGTCGGATTTTCTGCCTGTTTTGCAAATGCTTGAGTGAGCACCATTAAAGTATGCACACCGCTATCAATTTCTGGATGATGTTTTTCTGGCTGCGGTTTACCAAAAAGGGCATCAATTCAGGGAATAATACGGCTAGCGCGCCAATTTCACGCAGCAGTGAAAAATAGATGGCTGGTGAATCGGTTTCAAAAAGCTTTTTGCGTTTCTAGCCAAAACCCGTTCAGGCGTCAGGTGGGCAAGCTCTCCGCAAGCGGTCATATTTTTGCATCAGTTTTACCGTTTCTTCTGCAACCGTAAATCCCATGTTATGAAAACGTGCAGCAAAGCGAGCAACACGCAGTACACGCAATGGGTCTTCGGCAAACGCTGGGAAACATGGCGCAACACTTTATTGGCTAAATCGGCTTGTCCATTAAAGGGTCGATGATTTCTCCGCTGGTTAAATCTTGCGCCATCGCATTGATAGTCAAATCGCGGCGAATTAAATCTTGCTCAATCGTGACTGTCGGCGAAAAATCGCAAATAAAGCCATGATAACCTGCACCATTTTTGCGCTCTTGGCGGGCGAGGGCATACTCTTCTTGTGTTTTTAGGGTGCAGAAAAACAGGAAATGCTGCGCCTACTTGTTTGAAAGCCTGCTGCCAGTAACATTTCAGGTGTTGCGCCTACAACCAAAAATCCCGATCTTTAACGGGCAGATTTAATAATTGGTCGCGCACCGCACCACCAACAAGATAGGTTTTCATATATTATTCTCTTTATTGATTGATATAAAAAGGGCGCATTCAATGCGCCCTATCATCTTGTTCTACGCTGACGGATTCAATCGCACATCTTCTTTTTGGCACATCTTGAGTGAAACCTTTGTTACCTGTCGCCACCCTTTCGATTTTTATCAACAACATCCATGCCTTCAACCACCTCGCCGAACACTGCATGCCCCATTCTTGCACAACAGTTTTGCCAAACATCTCTTTTGAGCGGTAATCTAAAAAGTGATTGTCTTCCACGTTAATAAAAATTGTGAGCTTGCTGAGTGTGGGTCTGAAGTACGTGCCATTGCGATTGTGCCACGCTTGTTGCTTAAACCATTGCTCGCTTCATTTTGAATGGGCGCTTTGGTATTTTTCAATTAAACCAGCAGTCATGCCACCTCCTTGAATCATAAAAGCCATCAATCACACGGTGGAAAATGATAGCCGTTATAAAATCCTTCTTTACAGTAGTCTTCAAAGTTTTTGCGTAATAGGTGCTTTTCAAAATTTAACTATTTTAATGTCGCCATAATTGGTGTGTGGGTAATCATAAAAAGTCCTCTTTAGTTTGATAATTTTAGCGGGATTTTAGCATAGAAAATGGCTACCCATAAATGCTCAAAATACATGGGAGCAAAATTTTGCAAAACCGTTGCAAAAATTTGACCGCTTGCTTTACTTTTTAAACCAATGTCAAGCCGTAAGATTATGTAAATCACGTTTGACAATAAAGCTTGTCGCTATATCATAGCAAGGCTAAATTACGAGGATAGTAATTTGTGCTTGAAAACTATTTCAAGAAGAAATAGTTATTAGTGTGTATAAAAATTTTTAAAGGAACACAAATTCAATGAATAAAGTCTTTAAAGTTATTTGGAACCACAGCAACTAAACGTGGACGGCGGTTTCTGAATTAGGTCATGCAAAAGGCAAGACAAAAATCTAAAAAGTAGCGGTAATGACGCTATCGGCAGTTGCGGGGGCAGTAATCGGTACTGTGTCATTAACGCAAGATGCAATGGCGCATCAGATATGAATACTAATAATGCAGTTAATATTTGGCCAACTAATGTAGTTAATCCAAAAGCTGGCCTTGAAGCGGTTGCTAGTGGGTCCGAATGCAGGTGCAACCCACAACATTCTATTGCGATTGGTAGAAAGTGCAACTGCGAACTGGACTAACACCATTTCTATCGGTAAAGATACTCGTAGCAGCAAAAAGACCATGCACTTGCTATGGCCACAGAAGCAAAAAGCATCAGGTGTTCAATCTATTGCTATCGGTTCATACTCTAACGCTTCGGCAGACTCTGTCTGTCTCTATCGGTCAAAAACTCAAAAGCAGGTGGTACAGTTGACCCTGCTACTGGTAAAGGTCCAGGTACTGCAGCAGTAGCTGTTGGTTATCTGGCAGATGCGTCTGCGGCTATACAGTTGCAACAGGGTAAAGTGCAACTGCAACCGTTGATAATGCTGGCGATTGGCGTTAGCTCTAAAGCTAGTGCCCGTACTGCTAGTGCGCTAGGGTGGATATGCTCAAGCTTCTGCTGAACGTGCGACAGCAGTGGGTTGCAGCATCAAAAGCATCAGGTATTGCTTCATTTGCTGGTGGTACGATCAGCTAATGCATCTGGTGCTAACTCTATTGCTATTGGTGGTTCAATGGAAGAAAAAGAGATTGACGATCCAGATAATCAAGCAAAAAGAAAAAGTAGTACTAGCAGCTCAAGCTGTAGGTAATAATGCTATTGCTTTTAGGGTACTAAATCTGCGACGGGTAATAACTCTATTGCTCAAAGGTATTAGTGCGGTTGCTCAACAAACTGCCGATATCGCAATTGGTGCGAATGCAGCTGCAAATGGTACAGATGCCGCAGAAGGTTCTTCTACTGCTAACACTGCAGGTACAGCGATCTCAATTGGTGCAAACTCGGTGGCAACTGGTGTTGCAACCACTGCATTAGGTCAAGCAGCGCAAGCAACAAAAATGGTGCAGTAGCTGTCGGTAGTCAAGCAAATGCAACATCAGGATCTGCAGCTGCATTTGGTCGTGATTCAAACGCAAGCGGTGAATCTTCAACTGCTTTAGGTTCTGGTGCGAAAGCGGCAGGCCAATATAACTAGCAGCTTCTGTAAAATGCAAATGCTTCGGGCATTCAAGCTGTTACCAATTGGCCGTAATGCGAATGCTGACAGCTGAAAATGCTATTGCTCGAGGTACCGATTCGAACGCAACTGCAGTAAATGCAACAGCAATTGGTACATTAGCTAACGCATCTGCAGTAAATGCAACTGCAATTGGTAAAAATGCAATCGCAAAACATGCAGACTCTGTTGCTTTAGGTAATGATTCTGTTACCGCAGTTGCTGTTAATGTCACAAACCACACTATTGCAGGAAAACTTTATGAATTCTGTGGTACTACCCCAGTGGGCGTAGTCAGCGTTGGTGCAGCAGGTAAAGAACGTCAAATTACTAACGTTGCGGCAGGTCGTAGTTTCTGCAACTTCAACAGATGCGATCAATGGTTCACAATTATATGCAGTGGCTACAGCGATCTCTAACCATCATTGGACCGTTTATAATAACAAAGGTAATGTAACAAACATCGGTAACGATGAGATTGTTGATTTCTCAGATGGTAAAGCGACAACTGCTTTTAGTAGAGAAAGTTCCAGCGAAAAGTAGTAGTACAGAGTAATGAACCAGCTAGAACAGTAGTTAAATACAATACAAATATTGAATCTGGCGATGACAATATTACTGTTACCTACGATAAAACGAATAACAAATATATCATTACAGCAAAAGACGGCGCGAAAGGTAAAGATGGTGTTGATGGTAAGAGCGTGACCGCAACTGTAACCAATAACAATAATGGTACTCATACACTTACCGTTAATAATAGCGACGGCACAACAACTACAACCATTATTAGAGATGGTACTAAAGGTGGAAGATGGTGTAGCAGGTGCTAAAGGTGACACTGGTGCTAAAGGTGACACTGGTGCTAAAGGTGACACTGGTGCTAAAGGTGACACTGGTGCTAAAGGTGATACTGGTGCTAAAGGTGATACTGGTGCTAAAGGTGATGCTGGTGCAACAGGTGCTAAAAGGTGACACTGGTGCAAACGGTAAGAATGCAGAAGCTAAAGTTGTAGATAACAACAACGGCACACACACAGTGACTATCGTAGATGGTAACGGTCAAACCACTTCAACTATCGTGAAAGATGGTGCAACAGGTGCTAAAGGTGATACTGGTGCAGCAGGTGCAACTGGTGCTAAAGGTGATGACTGGTGCAAACGGTAAGATGCAGAAGCTAAAGTTGTAGATAACAACAACGGCACACACACAGTAACTATCGTAGATGGCAACGGTCAAACCACTTCAACTATCGTGAAAGATGGTGCGACAGGTGCTAAAGGTGATACTGGTGCAAACGGTAAGAATGCAGAAGCTAAAGTTGTAGATAACAACAACGGCACACACACAGTAACTATCGTAGATGGCAACGGTCAAACCACTTCAACTATCGTGAAAGATGGTGCGACAGGTGCTAAAGGTGATACTGGTGCAGCAGGTAAAAATGCAGAAGCTAAAGTTGTGAATAACAACAACGGCACACACACAGTAACTATCGTGAGACGGCAACGGTCAAACCACTTCAACTATCGTGAAAGATGGTGCAACAGGTGCTAAAGGTGATACTGGTGCAAACGGTAAGAATGCAGAAGCTAAAGTTGTAGATAACAACAACGGCACACACATGTAACTATCGTAGACGGCAACAGTCAAACCACTTCAACTATCGTGAAGATGGTGCAACGGGTGCTAAAGGTGACACTGGTGCAGCAGGTAAAATGCAGAAGCTAAAGTTGTAGATAACAACAACGGCACACACACAGTAACTATCGTAGATGGCAGCGGTCAAACTACTTCAACTATCGTGAAAGATGGTGCGACGGGTGCTAAAAGGTGATACTGGTGCAGCAGGTGCAACTGGTGCTAAAAGGTGATACTGAGTGCAAACGGTAAGAATGCAGAAGCTAAAGTTGTAGATAACAACAACGGCAGCACACACCGTAACTATCGTAGATGGTAACGGTCAAACCACTTCAACTATCGTTAAAAGATGGTGCGACAGGTGCTAAAAGGTGATACTGGTGCAGCGGGTAAAAATGCAGAAGCTAAAGTTGCCAGATAACAACAACGGCATACACACAGTAACTATCGTGAGAGCGGCACGGTCAAACCACTTCAACTATCGTGAAAGATGGTGCAACAGGTGCTAAAGGTGATACTGGTGCAAACGGTAAGATGCAGAAGCTAAAGTTGTAGATAACAACAACGGCACACACACACGTAACTATCGTAGACGGCAACGGTCAAACCACTTCAACTATCGTGAAAGATGGTGCAACAGGTGCTAAAAGGTGACACTGGTGCAGCAGGTAAAAATGCAGAAGCTAAAGTTGTAGATAACAACAACGGCACACACACAGTAACTATCGTAGATGGCAACGGTCAAACTACTTCAACTATCGTGAAAGATGGTGCAACAGGTGCTAAAGGTGATACCGGTGCAGCAGGTGCAACTGGTGCGAAAGGTGATACTGGTGCAAACGGTAAGAATGCAGAAGCTAAAGTTGTAGATAACAACAACGGCACACACACAGTAACTATCGTAGATGGTAACGGTCAAACCACTTCAACTATCGTTAAAGATGGTGCGACAGGTGCTAAAGGTGATACTGGTGCAAACGGTAAGAATGCAGAAGCTAAAGTTGTAGATAACAACAACGGCACGCACACAGTAACTATCGTAGATGGCAACGGTCAAACCACTTCAACTATCGTGAAAGATGGTGCAACAGGTGCTAAAGGTGATACTGGTGCAGCAGGTGCAACTGGTGCGAAAGGTGATACTGGTGCAGACGGTAAGAACGCAGAAGCTAAAGTTGTAGATAACAACAACGGCACGCACACAGTGACTATCGTAGATGGTAACGGTCAAACCACTTCAACTATCGTGAAAGATGGTGCGACAGGTGCTAAAGGTGACTACTGGTGCAACTGGTGCAGCAGGTAAAAATGCAGAAGCTAAAGTTGTAGATAACAACAACGGCACGCACACGGTAACTATCGTAGATGGCAACGGTCAAACCACTTCAACTATCGTGAAAGATGGTGCAACAGGTGCTAAAGGCGCACACTGGTGCAGCAGGTGCAACTCTGGTGCGAAAGGTGATACTGGTGCAAACGGTAAGAATGCAGAAGCTAAAGTTGTAGATAGCAACAACGGCACACACACAGTAACTATCGTAGATGGTAACGGTCAAACCACTTCAACTATCGTTAAAGATGGTGCGACAGGTGCTAAAAGGTGATACTGGTGCAAACGGTAAGAATGCAGAAGCTAAAGTTGTAGATAACAACAACGGCACGCACACAGTAACATATCGTGAGATGGCAACGGTCAAACTACTTCAACTATCGTGAAGATGGTGCGACGGGTTAGCAAAAGGTGACTGCTGGTGCAGCAGGTGCAACTGGTGCAACAGGTGCAGACGGTAAGAATGCGAAGCTAAAGTTGTGCAGATAACAACAACGGCACACACAGTAACTATCGTAGATGGCAACGGTCAAAACCACTTCAACTATCGTGAAAGATGGTGCGACGAGGTGCTAAAGGTGATACCACTGGTGCAGCAGGTAAAAATGCAGAAGCTAAAGTTGTAGATAACAACAACGGCACACACACAGTGACTCATCGTGAGACGGCAACGGTCAAACCACTTCAACTATCGTGAAAGATGGTGCAACAGGTGCTAAAGGTGACACTGGTGCAGCAAAGTGCAACTGGTGCAACAGGTGCAGACGGTAAGAATGCAGAAGCTAAAGTTGTAGATATACAACAACGGCACGCACACAGTAACTATCGTAGATGGCAACGGTCAAACCACTTCAACTATCGAGAAAGATGGTGCGACAGGTGCTAAAGGTGACATACTGGTGCAGCAGGTGCACAACTGGTGCGAAAGGCGATACTGGTGCAAACGCGTAGAATGCAGAAGCTAAAGTTGTAGATAACAACAACGGCACACACACAGTAACTATCGTGAGACGGCAACGGTCAAACCACTTCAACTATCGTGAAAGATGGTGCAACAGGTGCTAAAGGTGAACACTGAGTGCAGCAGGTAAAAATGCAGAAGCTAAAGTTGTAGATAACAACAACGGCACACACAGTAACTATCGTAGATGGCAACGGTCAAACTACTTCAACTATCGTGAAAGATGGTGCAACAGGTGCTAAAGGTGATACCGGTGCAGCAGGTGCAACTGGTGCTAAAGGTGATACTGGTGCAAACGGTAAGAATGCAGAAGCTAAAGTTGTAGATAACAACAACGGCACGCACACGTAACTATCGTAGATGGTAACGGTCAAAACCACTTCAACTATCGTTAAAGATGGTGCAACAGGTGCTAAAGGCGACACTGGTGCAGCAGGTGCAACTGGTGCAACAAGGTGCAGACGGTAAGAATGCAGAAGCTAAAAGTTGTCAGATAACAACAACGGCACACACACAGTAACTATCGTAGATGGCAACGGTCAAACCACTTCAACTATCGTGAAAGATGGTGCAGACAGGTGCTAAAGGTGACACTGGTGCAAACGGTAAGAACGCAGAAGCTAAAGTTGTAGAGTAACAACAACGGCACACACACTGTAACTATCGTAGATGGCAACGGTCAAACCACTTCAACTATCGTGAAAGATGGTGCGACAGGTGCTAAAGGTGAAATACTGGTGCAGCAGGTGCAACTGGTGCAACAAGGTGCAGACGAAAGAATGCAGAAGCTAAAGTTGTAGATAACAACAACGGCACACACACAGTAACTATCGTCAGATGGCAACGGTCAAACTCACTTCAACTATCGTGAAAGATGGTGCAACAGGTGCTAAAGGTGATACCGGTGCAGCAGGTGCAACTGGTGCTAAAAGGTGATACTGGTGCAAACGGTAAGAATGCAGAAGCTAAAGTTGTAGATAACAACAACGGCACACACACAGTAACTATCGTAGATGGTAACGGTCAAACCACTTCAACTATCGTTAAAGATGGTGCGACAGGTGCTAAAGGTGAACACTGGTGCAGCAGGTGCAACTGGTGCAACAAGTGGAGACGGTAAGAATGCAGAAGCTAAAAGTTGTAGATAACAACAACGGCACACACACAGTAACTATCGTAGATGGCAACGGTCAAACCACTTCAACTATCGTGAAAGATGGTGCAACAGGTGCTAAAGGTGACACTGGTGCAAACGGTAAGAACGCAGAAGCTAAAGTTGTAGATAACAACAACGGCACACACACAGTAACTATCGTAGATGGCAACGGTCAAACCACTTCAACTATCGTGAAGATGGTGCGACAGGTGCAAAGGTGACTACTGGTGCAGCAGGTGCAACTGGTGCAACAGGTGCAGACGGCAGAATGCAGAAGCTAAAGTTGTAGATAACAACAACGGCACACACACAGTAACTATCGTAGATGGCAACGGTCAAACTACTTCAACTATCGTGAAAGATGGTGCAACAGGTGCTAAAAGGTGATACCGGTGCAGCAGGGTGCAACTGGTGCGAAAAGCTGATACTGGTGCAGACGGTAAGAATGCAGAAGCTAAAGTTGTGAGATAACAACAACGGCACACACACAGTAACTATCGTAGATGGTAACGGTCAAACCACTTCAACTATCGTCAAAAGATGGTGCGACAGGTGCTAAAGGTGATACTGGTGCAAACGGTCAGAATGCAGAAGCTAAAGTTGTGAGATAACAACAATGGCACGCACAGTAACTATCGTAGATGGCAACGGTCAAACTACGCTAACTATCGTGAAAGATGGTGCGACAGGTGCTAAAGGCTGAACACTGGTGCAGCTGGTGCAACTGGTTGCAACTGGTGCAGCAGGTGCAGACGGTAAGAGAATGCAGAAGCTAAGAGTTGTGAGATAACAACAACGGCACACACACAGTAACTATCGTAGATGGCAACGGTCAAACCGCTTCAACTATCGTGAAGATGGTGCGACAGGTGCTAAAAGGCGACTTTACTGGTGCAGCAGGTAAAAATGCAGAAGCTAAAGTTGTAGATAACAACAACGGCACACACACAGTGACTATCGTAGACGGCAACGGTCAAACCACTTCAACTATCGTGAAAGATGGTGCAACAGGTGCTAAAAGGCGCACTGGTACGCAGCAGGTGCAACTGGTGCAACAGGTGCAGAACGAGTAAGATGCAGAAGCTAAAGTTATAGATAACAACAACGGTACTCACACGGTAACTATCGTAGATGGCAACGGTCAAACCACTTCAACTATCGTGAAGATGGTGCAACAGGTGCTAAAGGTGATACTGGTGCAGCAGGTGCAACTGGTGCGAAAAGAGTGATACTGGTGCAAACGGTAGATGCAGAAGCTAAAGTTAGCAGATAACAACAAGCAGCACACACACGTAACTATCGTAGATGGCGGCAGTCAAAACCGCTTCAAACTATCGTGAAAGATGGTGCAACAGGTGCTAAGGTGACACTGGTGCAAACAGTAAGAACGCAGAAGCTAAAGTTGTAGATAACAACAACGGCGCACACACAGTAACTATCGTAGATGGCGGTCAAAACCACTTCAACTATCGTGAAGATGGTGCGACGGGTGCTAAGGTGACCTACTGGTGCAGCAGGTGCAACTGGTGCAGCAGGTGCAGACAATGAAATGCAGAAGCTAAAGTTGTAGATAACAACAACAGCACACACACAGTAACCATCGTAGATGGCAACGGTCAAACTACTTCAACTATCGTGAAGATGGTGCGACGAGGTGCTAAAGGTGACACTGGTGCAGCAGGTAAAAATGCAGAAGCTAAAGTTAGCAGAATAACAACAACGGCGCACACACGGTGACTATCGTAGACGGCAACGGTCAAAACCACTTCAACTATCGTGAAACGATGGTGCAACAGGTGCTAAAAGTGACACTGGTGCAGCAGGTGCTGGCTAATTTAGCAAATTTGGGCAATGAATACGGCCAGGAACGAACAACGGCAGCGGTACTCACACGGTAACTATCGTATTGAACGCGGCGATCGACTAACTTCCGTATCGTGAAAGATGGTGCAACGGAACACTAAAGTAGTACTGGTGCGTAGTTGCAACTGGTGCGAAAAGGTGATGGTGCAAACGGTAGATGCGAGCTAAAGTTGCTGGTGCTGTGGCAGCACACAGTAACTATCGTGATGCGGCGGTCGAGCTAACTTCAACTATCGGTGGCGACGGTGCAGCAGGTAAAAATGCAAAACTAAAGGTTGAATGTAACAACTTGGTACTTTACGTAACTATCGTAGTGGCGGCGATTTCGAGCCGCTTCAGCTTACTCGTGAAGATGGTGCAGCAGGTGCTAAGGTGATACTGGTGCAGCGGGTGCAGCTGGTGCGAAGAATACTGGTGGGCGGTGGGGAACGCGAAGCTAAAGGCAGCGGGTAACGGCGGCACACACGGTATTCTGTCGGTGGTAACGGTCAAACCACTTCAACTATCATTAAAAGTGGTGCAAACGGTAAGAATGCAGAAGCTAAAGTTGTAGATAACAACAACAGCACACACGGTAACTATCGTAGATGGTAACGGTCAAACCACTTCAACTATCGTTAAAGATGGTGCGACAGGTGCTAAAGTGATACTGGTGCAGCAATTTTAACTGAATTTTCAAAAGGTGATAATTGCAAACGGTAGAATGCAGAAACTAAGTTGGCGAATGCAGCAACGGCTGCACCGGTAACTCTCCGTAGATGGCGGCGGTCAGGCTGCTGCTTCTCGTGAAGGTGGTTTGACAGATTGCTAAAGGTGATACCGGTGCAGCAGGTGCGGCGGTAAAGAGTGAAGCTAAGAGTTGCCAGATAACAACAACGGGTACGCGCACGGTAACTATCGTAGATGGCAGCAGTGTTCTGGCTGTGGAGAATGGTGCTAAAGGTATTTGACACTAGTGCAGCGGGTAAAAATGCAAAACTGAACATGGTAACGACGGCACGTGGCTATCGTAGACGGCGGCAATTCGGCCAGCTATCGTGAAGGTAGTTGCAGCGGTTTACTGGTAATACTAATTACAGCAGTGCAACTGGGCGGTACCTGGTGCGGGCGATGCAAACGCAGAAGCTAAATTGTAGATAACAACAACAGCACACACGACTAAGCAGATGGTAACATTCCATCCACTTCAACTATCATTGATGACGCGGGCACCAAGCGAAAATGAAAGCTAAGTTGCTGGGTAACGCCCGTGCTATTAACTTCTCATGAATGGCAACGGTCAAACCGCTGGCTGTCGAAAGATGATGGTGCGACAGGTGCTAAAGGTGACACTAATTGCAGCTGTTTCAAGGTGATACCGGTGCAGCAGGTAAAATGATACAGAAGCTAAAGTTGTAGATAACAGCAACGGTACACACAGTGACTATCGTAGACTGTGACTTGGTCAAACCACTTCAACTATCGTGAAGATGGTGCAACAGAACAAGGTGATACTGGTGCAGCGAGTGCAATAGTTGCGAAAGGTGATACTGGTGCGGACGAGTAAGAACGCGAAGCTAAAAGTTGGCAGGGTAACGCTGGCGGCACACGTCGCTTCATCGTAGATGGCGGCGGTCAAACCGCTTCAGCTATCGTGAAAGATGGTGCGACGGGTGCTGGTGATACTGGTGCAGCGGGTGCAGCACGTTCCGGTGCTGCGGTGCTACTGGTCTAAAGGTGATGCGGGCTGCGACAGGTCCTGGTGATCTGGAACTACAGGCGCAGCTGGTCCAGAAAAACATGTTGATGTAGTTTCTGGCGTAAATGCAACTAAAGTTGGTAAGCTAACGCAAGTAAAGGTGAGGTGGCTGATGAACCGTTGTGTCAGCTAATGCGGCTGGCGGTAGACGATAGTAGTGTTCCTCTCCCTCCTTTTTTCCTCTGC
>BNJV01002878.1_pt1 | contig 29120 bp, 35 predicted proteins | sample 8540591 | NCBI WGS metagenome assembly BNJV01 (sample SAMD00202457, study PRJDB9452) | human saliva metagenome | host: Homo sapiens | reverse complement strand
GAACTTTAGAGCTTATTAAAGTAGAGGGGGAAGTTGTCGTTTTTCGATCATTTGATGTGAGAATAGAATTTAAAAATCAAAAATGGGAAAAATTTTTAGCTATGATAAAAACATATAATTCTTCGGAAAGTAGAGCTTCTTTTTATGGAAGTGTGAAAAATAAAGGGAGGTAGCAGTTACTGTTATCTATAATAAAAATCCAAGGGAATATTATATTAAAGAGTTAGAAGAACTCGAAGTAAGTGAAAATAGTAAAATTGGTCTAACTATTATAGGGGGACTATTTATTCTTGCGGGCTTATGTACAATATATGGTGGAATTAAATAAAAAGCAGGAGTTGATTTATAAATAAAAAGAGGCAGTTGCAAAAATTAAAAATTTTCAAACCTAAAGTAAAAATAAGAAATTTACTCAGTAACGAACTATTTTTCACTTTTTGTGAATTTGCAACAGCCTCTTTATCTTTTACTCTTATTTTTATGTATTTTTCTGATTCAGCTAACAATTTGTCAACATATTTATTCAATTCATTTTTAGGAATTTCTTTCTTTGTATAATATGCAACAGATGTTAAAAGTATCAGCAGGCTTAGCATTTTTAAAAACGATAGTGTACATAAAGTTTTGCCCATCAACATATTTTTTTCAACATAGGCTTTTCCCATTTTTAAAGAACCTTTATTTTGAAGATCTCTAGAAACATCTTCTTTTAAAAATTTTTATTAAGTTCAGCAGCATCAGGGTTTTTAATTCCATACCAATATGAAATAGTTGTTGCACTTTCGTCCTCAACTTTTTGCATAGAAATACTTCCTTCTGAATCGCTAACTACTTTTATAACCTCTTTCTTCTGCTCTTTTGAATTAACAAAACTAGGAACAGCATAAGAAGAAGCAACCAAAATCATAAATAAACCTAAAATTAACTTTTTCATAATTTTCTCTCCTTAAATTATATTATTTTAAAAACTTTCTACTTCATCTAATAAAATATCAATCTTTTCATTCAATTTTTCTTCTGTTAAGTCATCTATTTCAGAAAAAGTGATTGTAATATAACATCCATTTACTTTTTGTTCTTTTGCAATAATATTATATATATAAAGCTCACCCTTAAATCTTTGAATATATGCTCTATTATTTTCAGTTTCATCTAAAAATTTTAGAGCACTTGGAGCTGATCTTTTAAAGGTATTTGTCAAATATTCAGCATTATCCTTATCTGAAAAATATAATGTTACACCCTATCCTATCATTTTGTGTTATTTTAAAAAGCTACAAAGGAATCTTTTTGTTTTTTTATATATTATATATCCCTTTTTCCATACCTTTCACATCTACATATTCTGGTGCTGCAATTGACATAGCTCCTAAAAATTAAAAAAACAATCCTAGTATAAACTTTTCATGTTTCTCTCCTTAAATTATATTATTTTTAAAAACACTTTCAGCATCATTTAAAAATTTTATCTATTATTTTATTTAATTTTTCACCTGATAAATTTTCTTTTGTCATATATAAAACTGAAATATGGCAATCTTTTACTTTTTGCTTTTTAGGAACAAAATTATATGTGTATACATCTAGATATCTAAATTTATTTACATAAGCTCTATTATTTTGAACAGAACTTATGAATTGAGCCTCACTAGGTGTATTTTCTTTTCCATATCACTTATATATTTTGAAGATTTATTTGTATTTCAAAAAGTGAAATTGATATTCCTGTTCCATCGGGTTCCATTTTTGAAATAAAAAAATATTTCTGGAATATCATTATCTACTTTATAACCAAGTTGTGTAATTTTATCTGTATTTACATATTTAGGTGCAGCAAACGATACAACTCTAAAATTAAAAAAATAATCCTAGTATAAATTTTTTTTCATAAATTCTCCTCTATTTTAAAAAGACTTTCAACTTCATTTAAAGAACTATCAACAGCTTTTATTTAAAAGCAGCTCCTGATAAATCTTTTTCTGTCATATATAAAACTGAAATATGACAAGCTTTTTGATTTTGTTTTTAGGAACAAAATTATATACATATATTTCTCCATCTTTTGTATTTATTTACAAAAGCTCTATTATTTGCAACAGGAGCTAAGAATTGAACATTAGCTGGTTTAGAAGCCTTCATAGCATCAGCTATTGATTGTGGAGTATTATTTCCAAATGGATAAATTGCTACTGATATAGCAGCTTCTTGAGTAACTTTTTCCTAGTCCAAATATATCTTTATCGTCAGTTGTAATTTCATAACCAGCACTTTTGATTTTTTTGTTGTATTTACATAATTAGGTACAGCAAAAGACATTGCTCCTAAAATTAGAAATAATCCTAGTATAAATTTTTTTCATAAAATTCTCCTTATCTATTTCAATTATTTTATATAACTTTCTGCTTCATCTAAAATTGCATCAGTAATTTTTAGAAAGATCATTTTTGCTAAGTTTTTTTTGATGATACATAAGTAGCATAAGTATGTTGATTCTTTACTTTTTCTTTCTTAGGAACAATTATATATGAATAGAAACCTTGTAGCTTTCAAATTCATTTACATAAGCTCTATTGTTATCAAGTGTAGCTATAAAAATTTTTCACTATTACGTAATGCATTAGATTTTAGTAAATCACTTATTTCTTTTAGAACTTATATTTGCTGTAGAAAATGATATTATTATTGCTGAATCATCATCTGATATTGCCATTGTAAGTATATCTTCTCTTTCATTTTTGATTACATAACCAGCATTTTTACTTTTGCCATATCTACAAATTTAGGTGCAGCAAAAAGACATTGCCCTAAAATTAAAAATAATCCTAGTATAAATTTTTCATAAAATTCTCCTTTATTTATATCTTTTTCTTATTTTGTAAGAGCTTCAGCTTGTTCTATCATAAATTTAACTGCAGGTTTTATAGCACTTTTTCTACTTTTTAACTCTTGCATAAGTAGCATAAATCTTGAATTTTTCCTAATTTTGCTTTTTAGGAACAACAACATATGAATAAAAATCTGCATTTTGAAATTCATTTACATAAGCTTGATCATTATCAAGAGAGCTAAAAATTTTACATCATTAGGCGCATCAGCTTTTATAGTATCACTTAATTCTTTTGAATTTTTTCCCTGTTAGATAATATGATATTACTAATGCTGATTCTTCATTAGATGATGCATTGTAAATAGTCCTTCTTCATCTTGCACAATATCAAAACCAGCATTTTTAACTTTTTGTCATATCTATAAATTTAGGTGCAGCAAAAGACATAGCTCCTAAAATTAAAAATAATCCTAATATAAATTTTTCATAAATTTTTCTCCTTATCTATATTATTTTTATAAGCCCTTCAGCTTTATTTAAAGTGGCATCAATAACCTTATTTATATCTTCTTTTGATAATTTTTAGGGTGACATATATGTAACATAAATATGGTATTTATTTATCTTTTTGTTTCTAGGTACAATAGTAAAAGAATAAAAATCTACATGTTTAAATTCATTTACATAAGCTCTGTTGTTATCAAAGCTAGCTACAAATTCTTTCCATCTTGTTGTTGCGCCTCAGCTTTTATAGCACGTTTAGCTCTTTTGGACTCATATCTGACAGATAAAATGATGCCACTAAAATTGGGTCTCCGTCTACTACATTTGTATCTGCAATTGTGAGCACAGTTTCACTCATCCTCTACAATATTGTAACCAGCCTTTTGTAATTTTGTTGTATTAATAAAAAATTAGGCACAGCAAAAGATACAGCACCCTAAAAATTAGAAATAATCCTAATATAATCACAAATTTTCTCCTTATCTATGTATTTATTTTTAAGAAAGATTCAAACTCTCATTTATAGTTTTATCAATAGTCTTGTCTAGATCAGCATCTTTTAATTCTTTATCTGTCATATATAAAACAGAGATAACAGTACCTTTTGATTTTTGAATTTTTGAGCAACAAAGCTATAAGTAAAATCCATTGTATTCAGTATCTTTGTATTTAGAGATATAAGCTCTTTTAGTTTCTCTAGAAGATAAGAATTTTTGACTTTTTGGTGCAGTAGCCTTTATAGAATCATTAACACCTTTAGCATTAACATCCCTATAAAAAGAGCAACAGTAATTCCAACATCATCAGTAGCTTTTCCAAAAATTACAGCTGAATCCTCATCTCTAGTAATTTCGTAACCAGCTTTTTAACCTTGTTAACATCCAAATTTTTAGGTACAGCAAAAGATATTGCCCTAAAATTAAAAATAAACCTAATATAATCATAATTCTCTCAATCTTATTAATTTTTTTGTAACTTATTTATTTTATCATTATTTTAAATAGCTTTCAACCTCATTAAGAACTTTATCCACAGCATTATTTAATTCAGTATTAGATAGTTCATTATCTGTTGCATATAAAAATAGATATATAGCAATCTTTAATTTTTGTATTTTTAGCAACAAAAATTATAAGTGAAACCTCCATTTTCATTATTAGCAAATTTATTTACATAAGCTCTTTTTATTATTAATAGAACTTAAAAATTGTTGATTATCTGAGTGCTTGACTTGATTATGTCACTTACCTCTTTTAGCATTAACACCTTCTATCACAGTAAAAGTCACAGATATTCCAGCTTCATCAGTAGACTTTACAAATGTAAAAAGTCATCATCATCATCATAAATTTTCATAAGAATTTTTGTTTTTATTTTATTCACATCAACAAAGCTAGGACTAGCAAAAAGATAGTGCTCCCAAAAATTAAGAATAATCCTAATATAATTTTTCATATTGTCCTCCTAAAAATATTTTAAGTTTAGCAATTTATGTTATAATAAAAAAGGTGAATATTAAATGAATACAAAATGAATATGAAAGTTATCTTTCAGATAAAAATCCCTACTATTACAAAGGAAGTAATGGTAGGGATATCTTTCTTTTAAGAAGCTCTCAGCTTCATTTAAAAAATTCTCAGTAGATTCTTCTATTTCTTTTTCTGAAAGCTTTACAGGTGTAACAAGTGAAACAATAGGGATAACAGTTTTTCATTTTTAGAATTTTTGGTAACATAAATATTTATATATATACCCTTAGATAAATAGCTTTTAATATAAGCTTTTTCATTTTCATTTGAATATAAAGTAGAACTACTCCCACTTGTAGAAGTGGGAGCTTCTTGGGAAGTATGTGCTTTTGTTAGCCACATATATTTTACTAAGCTCTTTGGGTAGTCCCTACCCTGATATATTTTTTTCTAACTTACTTTTTCTTCTTTTAATATTTCTAAACCTTTCTTAATATATTTATACTTGCATTGTAATCTCTATCTATTTCTAGTTCACAACATTCACAATGATATATTCTTTCTGATAATGTTAGAGTTTCTTTTATATTACCACAACTTGAACAAGTCTTACTACTTGGATAAAATGTAGGTACCTTTTACAATCTTTCTTCCATACCAATTTGCTTTATATTCTAGTTGTCTTACAAATTCACTCCAACTTACATCTGATATACTTTTTGCTAATTTGTGATTTTTAACATTCCCTTTTATATTTAAGTCTTCTACACAGATTATATCGTGGTTATTGATAATTTTTGTACTCAACTTATTTATAAAGTCTTTTCTTTTATTTCTAATTTTATTATGTATCTTTTGCTACTTTTTCTTTTGCTTTTGATAATTCTTACTATCTGATAGTTTTTAGCGCTATCTTTAGCAAGTTTACATCTCTTTGATAGTTTTCTTTTGTTCTCTTTTCAGTTTTTTTCTCATATTCTTTCGATGACTTTAAATTTTTACTTTTGTACAATCACTCATTGTTGCAAATTCTTTTTATTCCTAAGTCTATTCCAATATTTTTACTAGTCTTTGGTAATTTTTTTCTATTTCTTCTTCACATAATATTGAAACAAAAAATAATGATCAAGACTATTTTTACTTATTGTTACTGATTTAATTATACCTTTTATTTCTATGTAATCTAATTCTTAACTAGTGATTTTAATTTAGAAGTTTTTATGTAGCTATCTTTAATATATATTGTGTTCTGATTATTTGTAGTATAGCTTTGGACTGGGTTAGATTTACACTTATATTTTGGAAAACCAAAAATCTTTATTTTTAAGAAAATTTTAAAAGCCTTTTCTAAATTTAATTGCGCATTAGCAAGAGCTAAACTATCAACTTCTTTTTAAATAAGGATATTCTTCTTTATATTTAGCAGGAGTAGTATATTTAGTTTTAATTCCTGTTGATTTATATTCTTCATAACCTTTCTTCCTATCATCTAACATAAGATTATGAACTTTTCTGACACAACCAAAGTTTTTTTGAGAAAAAGATTATTTGTTCTAAGGTAGGATATATTCTGAATTTATATGCTTTTTAATTATCTTCATTTCCTCCTCCTTACTTGCTCCACCAATACTCAATACAAAAACTTTCTACTCCAAAAAAATACTCCCTTTTTATTACCTTTAACTGATTTAATTATATCATATTTTTGAAACACTCAAGAGAAAATAGGAATTCATCCCCACTTATAGAAGTAGGGGATGAATTGCTAGATATTGTTAAAAATATTGCTAATATAATTTTTCATAATTCACTCTCCCAAAAATATTTTTTAAATTCTATCATAAATTTTTACTTTACTAATATTTTAAGTTTTGTATTTTTATGTTATAATAAAAAGGTAAAATGATAATTAATACAAAATTGGATATAGAAGGGAGTTCTAGTTATGATTAAAAAAGTTAATAGAAAAATTTTTAAAAAATATTAAAATAGCCGTTATTGGAGATTTGATGTTAGATGAATATATTATGGGAAAAAGTGGAAAGAATATCACCTGAAGCACCTGTTCCTGTTGTTAAAAGTTACAGAAGAAAAATTTGTTTTAGGTGGAGCTGCCAATGTTATCAATAACCTTGCTGCATTAGGAGCAAATGTTTATTGTGGAGGACTTGTTGGAAATGATAACAATGCAGAAAAAACTTATAAATGCCTTTCCTAAAAATGTTGATTGTAATTTAATTTTAAAGGCTGACAATCGTCCTACTATTGTAAAGAAAAGAGTAATAGCAGGGCATCAACAACTTTTAAGACTTGACTGGGAAGAAGAATTTTCTATCAATGAAGAAGAAGAAAATATAATAATAGAAAATCTTAAAAATCATATAAAAAGAATTAGATGCAATTATTTTATCTGACTATAATAAGGGACTTTTAACAAAAATCTCTTTCACAAAAAAATTATAAATCTATGTAGAGAAAAATAATGTGATAGTTACTGTTGATCCTAAACCAAAAAAATATTACTAACTTTATGGGAGCATCTTCTATTACTCCAAATAAAAAGGAAGCTTTATTTAGCTGTAGATGCAAATTCAAGAGAAGATATTGATATAGTTGGATTAAAAGAACAATATAAACTGGACACTGTTTTAATTACAAGAAGTGAAGAAGGAATGACTCTATATGATGGAGGAATTCACAATATTCCTACTTATGCAAAGGAAGTCTATGATGTAACAGGTGCAGGGGACACAGTTATTTCAGTTTTTCACTTTAGCAAGAGCTGCTGGAGCAACTTGGGAAGAAGCAGCAAAGATAGCTAATGCAGCAGGAGGAATAGTAGTTGGAAAAAAATAGGTACTTCTACTGTTAGTGAAAAAGGAGTTGATTGAAACTTATAACAGTATCTATAGCAACAATTAAAAATTTTTGAGGGGAAATTTTTAATGGGAAGAAAAAAAGGATGATGGTTCATTAAAGGCAATTGAAGAGTATATTGAAAAAGATTGTAAAAAAGAACCTAATAATATTGAGTATTATATTGATAGAGGAGATATATATTTTTCTATAAGAGAATTTGAGAAAGCCCTTGAAGATTATTCAAAAGTAATAGAATTAAGTTCTTATTCAAACTCTACTAAAGGGAGATATTATCGTGATAGAGGGTATACTTATTATTGTCTAAAAAGAATATAAAAAAAGCAATAGAAGATTTATTTTCAAAAAGCAATAGAGTTAGAACCTACTGATAGAGATTATCATAATAATAGAGGAAATGCTTATTATTATTTAAAAAGAATATGAAAAAGTGCAATAGAAGATTATTCACGAGCAATTGAAATAAGTCCATATTCAGTTGTTTCTAGGGGTAATTACTATTGTAATAGAGGAAATGCTTACTATTATTTAAAAAGAATATGAAAGTGCAATAGAAGATTACTCAAAAGCAATAAAAGAAGGTTGGTTTTAGACACAGGTATTATCATGCTAGAGGCTGAACTTTATTATTATTTAGAGAGAATATGAAAAGTGCAGAGAGAGATTATTCAAAAGCAATAGAACATTATTCAAATAGAAACAGATTTATTCCCTTTAAGAATCGATTATTATATTGATAGAGGAGATGCTTTACTATTGCTTAAAAGAATATGAAAAAGCAATAAAAAGATTATTCATGTGCATTAGAATTTGAATCAATTTGTGAAGAAGTTGAGGATTTAAAAATAATCTCTGGTCACTTGATAGTAACTTTAAAAACATAGGAAACAAGAACAATTAGATAATTTTTAGAGAATACTTTAGAAAAATAAAAACTTTAAAAAGAATATATCGTTCATAGAATTTTATTTAAAAATACTTTTATATTAGAACGTAAATAATTAAATGACTACTAAGGAGAAGGAATAATGTTAAGAATAGGTAATGGTTATGATGTTCATAGATTAGTTGAAGGTAGAAGATTGATGTTAGGTGGTGTGGAAGTTCCTCATACAAAAGGAGTTCTAGGACACTCTGATGGAGATGTACTTTTACATGCAATAACTGATGCAATAATTGGAGCCTTAGGTTTAGGAGATATAGGGTTACATTTTCCTGACAATGATGAAAAATTTAAAGGATATAGACAGTGCAATTTTATTAAAAAAATAAATAATATAATGAAAGAAAAACTATAGAATAGTGAATTTAGACTCAATTATAGTGATACAAAAACCTAAGTTAAGACCACATATAGACAGTATTAGAGGTAATATTGCAAAAAAATTTTTGGAAATAGAGCCTGAACTTGTAAAATGTAAAGGCTAAGACTGAAGAAAAAAATTAGGTTTCACAGGAGATGAAACGGGAGTTAAACTCATATTGTGTAGTTTTATTGGAGAAAGATAATGTTAGATAAGACTCTTTTAGAAAAATCTGTACTTACTTTTTTACTACCTATAGCGATACAAAATTTAATCAATGTTGCTATCTCAAGTACAGATGTTATTATGCTTGGAAGATATAGTGAGGTAGCACTATCAGCCTCTTCACTTGCGGGCAGGTACAATTTATTTTTAATCTTACTATTCTTTGAATAGCCTCAGGTGCAAACTGTTTTGACAGCACAATATTGGGGAGATATTAAATCTATTGAAAAAAAGTTTTGGCTATAGGAATAAAAAAATAGCTTTTTGTGAGCATAGGCTTTTTTTATCTTTGCTTTTTCTTTTCAAGAACTGCTATGAGATTGTTTTAGTAATGATGAGGCAACTATCTTACAAGGAATAAGGTATTTAAAGATAGTTAGTTTTTCATATTTAACAACTTCTATTTCCATAGTGTACTTAGTTACTATGAGAAGTGTTGAAAGAGTTGAGTATCAACTGTTGCCTATGCAACTTCCTTTGTTAGTAACTTAATAATCAACTATCTTTTAATATATGGAAACTTTGGTTTTCCTGAAATGGGAGTTGAAGGAGCGGCAATAGGGAACTCTTGTTGCAAGAATTATTGAACTAGGGAATAGTATTCTATTACAATTCTAAGAATCATCATTTTGTTTCTATTAAATGGAAATATATTAAGAGTTTAGATCCTGTTTTAAAGAAAGATTTTTAAATATTCAGCACCTACTATGATGAATGAACTTCTATGGGCTGGAGGGACAGCGGCAGGAATAGCTATCTTAGGAAGGTTAGGAACTTCTATAGTAGCAGCTAACTCTATAACATCTGTTGTTAGACAACTAGCAATGGTTTTTGCTTTTGGACTTGCAAACACAGCAGCAGTTATGGTTGGAAAAGAAATTGGTAAAAAAAGATTTTCATACAGCAGAAATCTATGCAAAGAAACTTTTTATTTTACTCTTTCCTTTCAAGTTTAGTGGGAGTTGCCTTACTTTTACATTGCAAAAACCTTTTATCATAAGTAAGTTTGCTTTTAAAATGCTGAAGTGGAAGATTTTTAAATCATACTATAAATGTTTTTATTTTACTATATACCTTTTACAAAAGTATTTCAGCAGTTTTAATTGTTGGAGTATTTAGAGCTGGTGGAGATACAAAGTTTGCACTGATATCAGATGCTATACCACTTTGGTGTGGTTCAGTCTTACTTTCTGCCATAGGAGCTTTCTATTTAGGACTTTCTACAAAACTTGTCTATATTTTAATAATGTCAGATGAAATTATTAAATTACCTCTAATTATTTGGAGATATAGAAGTAGAAAATGGATAAATAATATCACAAGAGAATTGAAATAAGCTACTTACAACCAAAGTTATAAGTCTTATAAAAAAATGTAAAAATATAAAAAAATAAGATATATGATTCAAATAAAAATTATTAATGGAGATAGAAGCAAGACAAAAAAACAATATCAATATTATAGAGAAAAATTATTAACTTCTAAAAGTAATAGTTTTATTTTCATTAGAAAGTTCTTAGCAAAAAGTTAAGAACTTTTTAAATAAAAAAATACTGTAAAAAGATAAAAAGTACACGATTACTTTTAAAAAAAGAGAATTAGTTTTTTTATAGGACATAGTAGATATTATTATAAGCTTTTAAAAATAGTATAACAATGTTTTAATTAATGATAAAAATATTAATAAATATTTGAAACTTTTGTTTGTAAAAAAATTACAAAAAAAGTGGTATAAGTAAGATAGGGTTTAAATTAGGGAAAAAGTGGAATTGTATATGGTGTCCAATATATGAAAAATAAATGTTAAACGAGACTTTAAACTAAAGTCTTAAATTTTCAAAAATTATTATTAAAGTTTTTGAGGGGGAGTAAATAAAATGATATTAAGCGAAGATGTATTTAAATCAACAAAAATTTATAATTTTATATTAACAAAAGTTAAAAGAATTAAGAGAAAATATTTTAAGAGTGCAGTTATCTGATGATGAAGCAAAAAGAGAAACAAAAAGAAATTAAAAATAGGTTAGATATTATAGTTAATGAATTAGAAAAAGAAAATTAAGGAATTGGAAAAATAATTCAGAGTGGGATAGATTTACAGTGGCATTTTTATGGTGAAACAAATGCAGGTAAGTCAACTTTAATTGAAACTTTAAGAATTATGTTAAATGAAAAAAAGAAAAGTTTAAAGATAGAGAAAAATACAAGGAAATAGAAGAACATATTGACTTTTGAGAAATCAAAAAGGAGTTTATGATGATAAAAATCAAAGAGGTTGTAAAAATATGAGCAAGCTTTTAGATAGTATAATGAAAAATTTAAAAACTCTGAAATAGAACTTGATGATTTAAAAAGAAAAATTTGAAAGTGTTACAAGATTCAGATGAAGAATTTCAAGAAGAATTAAATGAAATAAAAAGCGATAAATGAAGAAAGAAGTAGGTCATTTAAAAACTTTATTTTATGGTTACTAAAAAATTACCAGAACAAAAATCTTCCAGCTATAAAAAGACAAAAATAAAGGAAAATGATTTAAAAATAAAGGAAATAGAAACAAGTGAAAAACAATTAATAAAAATTGAAAAAATAAATAAAGAAACAAGTACACTAGAAAAATAGTAAAAATAAAGAAATAAATGAGTATGATAAACAAATTGTTCTTTTTAGATAAAAATTCAAGATATTAATAAAGAACTTGAAAAATATTGTGATGGGAAAAATAATAGGTGATGGAAGTTCAGACTATACAAGAGATGTTACAGCTTATGAGATAGAAAAATAATGGTGAAAAAATTTTTGTCTTTTAGATCTTCCAGGTATTGAAGGAAATGAAAAATTAGTTTTAGATAATATAAATAAAGCAGTAAAAAAATCACATGCTGTTTTTTTATAAGTGCATCTCAAACCCACCACAAAGTGGAGATAAAGAAAAATAGTGGAACAAATTGAAAAATAAAAACAACATCTTGAGATCAAACAGAGGTATATTTTATATACAATAAGAAAAATAAAAAAATCCTAAAAATTTTAAAAAGAAGATTTAATTGATAATGATGAAGCAGAAAGTTTAAAAAGAAACAGATAAAATATTAAATAGAATTTTAGATACTCAGTATAGTGGAAATATCTCATTGTCAGCTTATCCAGCTTTTTAGCTGTTGGAAATTGTTGTAATAGAGATGAAACAAGTAAAAATAAAAATTTTTTTAGAATCACTAGTGCACAGAATATTTTATCAATTTCTCAAGTTGAAAAATTTAAAAATGGCTTACAGAAAGTTTTGTTACAGACACAAAAAGATAAAATTATAAAAGCCAATGCTAAAAACTTTCCTCTGTAATAGATAAAAACCGCATTAGAAATCCAACAACAAAATAATATATTAAATAATTTGAGAGAAACTCTTGAAAGAAATAGTGAAAAATACAGAAAGTAATCTTGATACTGTTCTTCTTAGAATGAAAAATAAATTTAGAACAGAATTGGATTATTCTTTAAATGAATTTGAACAAAATCTCAGAGCAGCTGTTTATGCAGAAATTAACAGATGTATTGATAATACAGAGTTTAAAACAAGTTTTTGAATCTAAATACGAAGAATATAGTGAAATCCTTTTCTTCTAATTTACAAACGAGATTTGAAGGGATTAATGAAGAATTTAAATCTGAGGTAAGAAGAACTTTTAGAAGAACATAACAAAAACAAGAAAAAGAATTAATAAAAACTTATAATACAAGATATTCAATTGAGGAAAAATTTAATTTTAATTTTTGAGATTAAAAAGTGATATTAATAAAGTAGGATTGATAATTTCTGTTGGAAGTGCAATTGCTGGGATAATAATAGCTATATCTAATCCAGCTGGATGGATTGTTATGGATTAGCAATACTAAGTGGAATAGTAAGTATTTTTAAAAAGTATATGGGGATTTTTTTGATAATGATTATAGAGCAGGACAACAAAGAAATACTACAGACAGCAAGATTAAGGAAATGAAAGAATCACTTAGAAGAGAAATAGATGGGAAGTTACCAGAAATTAATGAAAAATTTAAAACACGGTAATAAAAAGAAATTAAAGCTTCATTATCAGGTGAAATGAGGGAGTTTAATGGTGTCATAGATACTTTGAAAAAGGTAAAGAATGAGTTTTGTGAATTAAGCTTAGATATACAAAAATAAAAAGTAATTAGGGGAATTATGGAAACACTAAAGGTATTTAATAAGAAAAAAAGAAGATATTTTTAAAATGTTAAGTAAGCTTTCTTTCAACTTTAAAAAGAAGGTAAGGAACTAGGTGTTGATATTGAACCAGAATACATAACTAAAAATTGAAAAATCTATTGATGAAAATGAGAATAAGAAATTAAAAAGTTGTTCTGATTGGTGGATTTTCAGAAGGAAAAACAAGTATTGCAGCAGCTTGGTTAGAAGAATATGATAAGAACAAAATGAAAATAGCTATGACTGAGTCTACTGATGATATAGAGAATATAATATAGGTAATATAAATTTAGTTGATACTCCAGGATTATTTGGATTTAAAGAAACAGCTAATAAAGAAAAATATAAGGACATAACAAAAATATATCAGTGAAGCTAATATAGTACTTTATGTAATGAACTCTGATAATCCTATTAAAGAGAGTCACAAAGAAGAAATTCAATGGTTATTTAAAGATTTAAATTTACTACCTAGAACCGTATTCATATTAAGTCGTTTTGATAATGTGGCTGATATTGAAGATGAAAATGATTATAATGGAATGTTAAAAAAATTAAAAAGAGAAAATGTATTAAAAAAAGATTAGAAGATTTTGAAGTTATCAATGCAGAAGATAGTCAAAAATTACCAATAGTAGCTGTTGCAGCGAATCCTTTTGATGAAGGAATTGAGTATTGGCTAGGAAATCTAGATGAATTTAAAAATTTCACATATAGATAGTTTACAACATGCTACATCTGACATAGTAGAAAAATGGAGGTATAGATAGTATATTATTAGAAACTCAAAAAAGTATAATAACAGAGGTTTTAGAATCAAAAATACCATTAGCAAAGTCAAAAAGTTACTAAGTTAGACGAAGAGTATAGAAATCTTAATAATGTAATAAGTAAGATGAAAGGAGAACTTAGAAATCTAGATATCAAGATATTTGATGCAAAAATATTTAAAAACTTTTATTGTAAACTTATTTACAGACTTAATATTGCAATTAGAAGGAACTACTATAGAAACTTTTTAATCAATTTTTGAAAAATCTTGAGATAAAGGAATCATTTTAAATACTAAAAATACTTTGATGAATTTGATAAAAAGTTTTTGATATAGAAACTGATGTTCATAGATTAGAAAAAAATTTTAATAATCAAATAGATATTTTTGGGGACTTTACTCAGGATAATTCTTTAGAAAAATTTAAAATAGGAAGCCAAATAATGAAAAATGCTAATCTAGGTCTTACAAAATGCAACAGTAATAGCAGTTAGAGATTTTTTAAAATTTATCAATTAAATTTAAACCTTGGGAAGCTGTTAAAATAGCTAATTATATAAATAAGGGAATTCCTATTATAGGGTCTGTACTAGGATTGGGATTTGAATTATGGGATAGTTATAATAAAGAACAACAAAAGGAAAAGTTTCTAAGTGCAAAAAAATGAAATGAAAGAGACTTTTTCAAAAACAACGTGAAGAATATATTGAACTTGTAGATAATCCAGAAGAGTTTGATAAAAAAGATATTTAAAAATTATATTGAACTAAGTGACCGTAGCAATAAGCTTTTTAGTAGAACTGTCAGAAAAAGAGAAAACAAAGGAAATATTTAAAAATTGGATGGAAAAAGCAAAGGCTATCGATAGTGATTTAAAAGCTATAAAAGCGAATAAAGAATAAATCTTAAGATAAAAAGTTAAGTAAAATTTTACTTAGCTTTTTGTGACATAAAAATAGAAAAATTTGTTATAATTAAATCAAATATAAAAAAATTAAAAGGGAGGTTCCATGAAAAGATTAGCTATAGGTATAGATGATTTTAGAAAAATAATAAAAAGAAGATTGCTATTATGTTGATAAAAACAAAAATTTATAGCAGATGTTTTACAAGATAGCTTTCAAATGTAAAAATTATTTACTCGTCCTAGAAGATTTGGAAAAACACTGAATATGTCTATGCTAAAAGTATTTCTTCGATGTTAGAGAAAGTGAAGAAAAATAGAGAACTTTTTCAATGGATTAGATATAGAAAAAAATCAAAATATATAGATGAGCAAGGAAAAATATCCTACAATTTTAATTTCTATTAAAAAGCATAAAATACGAAAACTTGGGAAGAAAGTTTAGAACAATTGAAAAGTTTAATCTCTAATTTATACAATGAATTTGAATATATTAGAGAAAGTTTGAATGAAAGTGAAATAGAACTTTTTTAATGATATATGGTTTAAGAAAGAAAATGGAGAATATGCTAATTCACTAAAAATTAACATCTTTTCTATATAAATATTATAAAAAAAGAAGTGATACTATTAATAGATGAGTATGATATACCTTTAATAACAGCACATAAATATGGCTATTATGATGAAATAATAAATTTCTATAAAATATTTTTTTAGGAGAAGCCTTAAAAACTAATCAGTATTTGAAAATGGGAGTTTTTAACTGGAATAATTAGAGTAATAAGGACAGGAATATTTTCTGATTTAAATAATCTAAAAAGTCTATTCTATTTTAGAAAAAATATTCAGAATTTTTCGGTTTTACAGAAGAAGAAGTTAAAGAAGCATTGCAATTTTTGATATAGAAGAAGAACTAGTAAAATGTAAAAGTATTGGTATGATGGTTATAAATTTGGAGATTCAGAGCTATATAATCCTTGGAGTATAATTAATTTCTTAGATGGAAGAGAATTAAAAAAACTATTGGGTAGGAACTTCAGAAAATTTTTGATAAAAAAATATTAGAGAATTCTACAAGTAGAACTAATGAGATTTTAGAAAAATTATTCAATGAAGAAGAAGTAGAAGAAGCGATTACAGGACATCAGATTTATCAATATTGATGGATAGTAAAGAAGTATGGGAGTTACTATTATTTAGTGGATATTTAACTGTAAAAGAAAAAAATTGATGAAGATATTTATTCATTAAAAACTACCAAACATGGAGATAAAAAATTATTTAAGAAAGAATTTATCAATGTGCATTTTGGTATAAGCTTTATTTAGAAAAACAATGGAAGCTTTAAAAGAGTCTTAAATTTAATGATTTTGAAAAATATTTTCAAGAGATAATGTTAAAATCAACAAGTAATTGGGATACAAGTAAAGAAGCTTTTTATCATGGATTATCGTTAGGTATGTTGAGTTACTTTAGATAATGACTACTATGTAACATCTAATTTTGAAGCAGGATTTGGAAGATATGATGTGGTATTAGAACCAAAAAATAAAAATAATAGAGCTTTTTATTTTAGAGTTTAAAGTTACAGATGATGAAAATAAATTAGAAAAAAATTATCAGAAGAAGCAATTAAGCAAATTGAAGAAAAAGATATGATATAAATTTAAAATCAAGAGGAATAAAAAAGAAATTACTTTTGTAGGAGTAGCCTTTTATAGGAAGAAACTGAAAGTTAGCTATAAATAAAAAAACTTGAGCAAAAAGAATTCTTGTTAAAATAGTAAAAAGATAAGAATATTTTTAAATAGGTGATAATATGAGAGAAAAATTATATAGATTGGGATAGTTACTTTATGGGGATAGCATTGCTTTCTTCAATGAGAAGTAAAGATCCCAATACTCAAGTTGGAGCTTGTATAGTAAAATGAAGATAAAAAGAATAGTTGGAGTGGGCTATAATGGTCTACCTAAAGGCTGTGAAGATACAGATTTTCCTTGGGAGAGAGAAGGAGATTTTTAGAGACAAAATATCCTTATGTTTGTCATGCTGAATTAAATGCAATATTAAATAGTATAAAGTCTTTAAAAAGATTGTATTATATATGTAGCCTTATTCCCTTGTAATGAGTGCAGTAAGGCAATAATTCAAAGTGGTATAAAAGAGATAGTGTATCTTTCAGATAAATATGATGGAACAGATACAAATAGAGCCTCAAAGAAAATGTTGGATTCAGCAGGAGTAAAATATAGACAGTTTACACCTAATATGGATAAATTAGAGATAGATTTTAAAAATATTTAGAAAGGTGGAATAATGCTAGAAGCTTTTAAAAAGAAAGTGTTGTTTTTAATAAGATTCAAAGAGAAAAATATAAAGAAAAATTTTAGAAGAAACAAAATATGAAATAAAAAAACTTATTCTCCAAATGAAACAATAGCCTTTAGAGGAGATGAAGTAAAGGGATTATACTTAATTTTAAAGGGAACATTGAGTACAGAAATGCTTACAGAAGAAGGAAATGTCATTAAAAATTAAAGAATTAGTTAAAAAGTGATGTTATAGCTCAGCCTTTATTTTTGAAGTAAAAACTGTTTTCCTGTAGACTTAAAAAGCAAAGGAAAAAGCTGAAGTATTATTTATCGAAAGAAAAAGAATTTTTAAAATTATTATTTTCACAAGAACAAATTTTTAGAGAATTTCCTAAATGAGATTTCAAATAAAAACTCAACTTTTAACAACTAAAATCTGGAATAATTTTAATAATAAAACTATCAAGAAAAATTCTGTAATTATGTCAATAGAAAAACAAGAAAAAAGGTGAATTTATTATAGAAAGTCTAGGAGCATTAGCAGAGTTTTTGGAGTGGAAAGACCTTCTCTTTCAAGAGTTTTAAGTGATTTAGTAAAAGATGAAAAAGCTAGAAAGAATAGGGAGAAATAGATATAAGATATTGGATAAAGAATTTTTGAAATTTAAGAAAATATGAAAAATAATTATAAATAATATATTGTACAGGAAGGAGGATTGTATTGCTTTTTCCAATTGATAGATTACAATTTATTGATAATACTTTAATTGCATATGAATTTATTGATATTTCTGATAAAAGATTAAATAAAAGATGGAAATAACCATAAATTTATGAGATTTAAAATTGATTATTTGAGTGAAACCTTTAAAGATAATTTTTACTTAATTCAATATAATATAGATAAAGATATATATTGTATTGGAAAAACAGCATATAAAAATGAATAAAGATGAATTTAAGGAGTGGTTTATAGATAATTGCTCAAATATTTGTGTTTCATCACTAAATAGTAAAACCTCTAGGTTCAGCAACTTCAAATTTAGGGGATCCATATGTTCAAAAATATTACAAGAAATTTATAAAGAAAAATGAATTTAAAAATGTAGATTTTTCAATGATGATAATGGATTAATGCTAGTTCAAAATATTCTAAATGGTGAAAATACCTATGGTTTTGATTTTGACTTATTTGAAAGTTCAGAAAATATAGTTATTGAATTTTTTTAAAAAGGGATAGTTCATTTACAACCAACTTAACAGCTCATCCTAATAGATATTTACAAAATTATCATAAATTTCTTAGTTTATGGAATGCAGCAAATTTAATAAAAAAAGGAAGAAACAAATTTATTTTTAGTAAATTATAGTGATGATCCTAAAGAAGCAATAAATCTAATAAAAGTACTGGAATTTAATAAAAAGCTTCTTCTGAAAAAGGTTGGAATAATCTCAGATATTAGTTATCAGTTTTCTGGTTATTTTGAATTTCTAAATTGGTTAAAAATTGAATAATAATGCTCAAGAGGCTTTTAATTACTTTTGGAAAATTTTCCTAAAGAAATTAGAAATAATGACTTTTTGGAAAGGCTTTGGAGATGGAAAGAGTAGTAGTGCAAAAAGAAATAAAGAAGAGAATTGGAAAAATTATCAGAAATATTAAAAGTTTCAGATAATGCAGAAATTATTCTATCTTCTCTTATTAATTTATTTCACTGTACCTCCAATCTTATGTCTAAGATTTTTAAGTACAGTTCAATTTTTATTATTGATTTATGACAGTTTTTAAAGTTTATCTTATATTTTTTTAAATCTCCTACTTTTTATATAGCCTTTTTCTTTAATATTTTATAAATAATAAAAAGTTAAAAATTGCTGGCAATATGAAATGTAAAATTATCATAGTTGGTAAAATAAGACATTCCATTTACAGAGAATGAAGCAATTTGTCCAACAAGTCCACTTGTTCCCATACCAGAAGCAATGCTATTTGAGGATAATTTAAAAACAGTTGTAGAAAGTACACCCTAAAATAGCACTTGAAACTATAGGTGGTATCCATATCATAGGATTTTTATTATATTAGGAATTTGTATCATTGAAGTACCAAAACCTATTGAAAAATACAGTACCTAAATCATTATCATCGTAAGACATAACAGCAAAACCTATCATTTGACAACAACAACCAGTTAAAGATGCTCCAGCAGCAAGCCCACTTAAACCTAAAGATATTCCTATAGCAGCAGAACTTATAGGAAGTGTTAAGATAACTCCCATAATAACAGACATAGTAAGTCCCATTAAAATAGGTCTAAGTTCAGTTGTCTTATTAACTATGACACCAATTTCGCTGATAACAGCTGAGATATATGGAGCAAAGAACTTACCAAGTAAGCAAACCAAAAATTATAGTAGTCATAGGTAAAAAGTATGATATCAAACTTAGTTTTTCCTGCAATTCTTTTTAGCAATAAGTAAACCAAAGATAACTGAGAAATATGCTCCCATTGGTTCACCAACTTTTAAAATCGCTTGCCCATCTACAAAAATTGATACTACCTGCACCATACATACCTGTTATAGCAGAAGCTATTAGGATTAAGACATGAGATTCTAGAGCATAAGCAACTCCAACTCCTATTCCAGCTCCCATTAAAAGTTGTGAAAATCCACCGAGATATGTTAAAAACTCTATATTAAAAAGGGTTCCAATCTGCTTTAAAAATAAGCCCAACTATCAATGATGAAAATAAAACCAAAAGCTATACCATTTAAAACTCTTTAATGAAAAAGTTTTTCATTTTTCTTTTAACCTCATATTTTTAAAAATGAATAGTTGATATTCATTTTTATATATTATATTCTTTAGTAAAAATTGCAAGAACAAATTATTTTTGTAGAAAATATAGCAGGAAAGTCGAAAATCAGGAAAAATTCGTCTAAAAATTTAACTAAAAATGTCTTATTTTTAGAACTTTTAAATTTGAAAACGGCTATTATTCTAAAGAAAAACATCATAAATTATATAAAAATATATTGACTAATTTATAAAGTGGATATATAATAGTTAAAAACAATTTATTAAAAACAAATTGGGAAATTAATTATTTATTAGGAGGTTGGTAGTGAAAATTAAAAGAATTCTATTTAGTATTTTAGCAATATTTATGTTTGTGTTAGTAGCTGCTTTGTGGTAGAAGCACCTACTGAAGATGCTAATGCTCAAAAAGAAGGAACAGCAACTGAAGTTACACAAAAATTATCATATCGGTGTTGTAACAACATCTGTTTCTCAATCAGAAGATAATGCACGTGGAGCTGAAGCGGTTGTTAAACAATATGGAGCAAGTAATGAAGGTGGTAAAATTACAGTTGTAACAATACCAGACAACTTCATGCAAGAACAAGAAACAACAATTTCTCAAATGGTTTCTCTTGCAGATGATCCTGAAAATGAAAGCTATAGTAGTAGCTGAAGGAATCCCAGGAACTTATCCTGCATTTAAGGCTATAAGAGAGAGGCCTGATATTTTACTAATTGTAAATAACACTCACGAAGATCCTGTACAAGTAAGTTCAGTTGCAGATGAAGTTGTAAACTCAGACTCAGTTGCAAGAGGATATTTAATAGTAAAAACAGCTCATGCGATTTAGGAGCAACTAAATTTATGCACATTTTCATTCCCTAGACACTTAAGTTATGAAACTATTTCAAGAAGAAGAGCTATAATGGAACAAACAGCTAAAGATTTAGGAATGGAATATATTGAAATGTCAGCACCAGACCCACTAAGTGACGTTGGAGTACCAGGAGCACAACAATTTATCTTAGAACAAGTTCCAAACTGGATAGCTAAATATGGTAAAGACATAGCATTCTTTTGCAACAAATGATGCTCAAACAGAACCTTTACTAAAACAAATAGCTGCTAATGGGGATACTTTATAGAAGCAGATTTACCTTCTCCTACAATGGGATACCCTGAGCATTAGGAATTGAATTCACTGATGATGAAAAAGGAAATTGGCCAAAAATATTAGAAAAAGTTGAAAAAGCTGTTGTAGAAGCTGGTGGTTCAGGGAAGAATCGGGAACATGGGCTTACTCACAATTTCTCAGGTCTTCAAGGACTTACAGATTTAGCAGTTAAATCTATAGAAAGCGGAGATAAAGACTTTACATTAGAAAAAGTTTTAGTATCTCTTGATACAGCAACACCAGGATCTCAAAATGGAATGGAAGCTAATGAAAGATAACAATGGAGTAGAAGTTAAAAATTCATTCTTCGTATATCAAGATACTTATGTATTTGGAAAAAGGATATATGGAGTTACTCTGTTGAAGTTCCAGCAAAATATGGAGAAATTGGTACTAAATAAAAATAATAAAATATAAGACTATTTGGGCAATGGGGGCTGGAGCATTTTATGCAACCAGTCCCTTATCTCTATTTAGGACTTAAGAAGGAGGCTATGGTGTCAAACACACTATTAAAAAATTGAAAACCTCTCAAATCGTTTGGTGAAAACACAGTCCTAAAAAGATATTAATTTAGAATTAAATGAGGGAGAAATTCTTGGACTAGTTGGTGAAAAATGGTGCAGGAAAATCAACTTTAATGAAAATTATATTTGGTATGGATGTCATTAGAGAAACAGGTGGATACAATGGGAAAATTTCTTTTGAAGGAAAAAGAAGTTAATTTTGCATCTCCATTTGATGTCTTAATGCAGGTATAGGAATGGTTCACCAAGAATTTTCATTAATACCAGGATTTAAAGTTAGTGAAAATATAGTATTAAATAGAGAGTCTAGTAAAAATAATGTGGTAACTCATTTTCTTTGGAGATAGTATCAGTAAGATAGATCAAAAAGAAAAATTTAAAAAGAACTCAAGAAGCTATTTCAAAATTAGGAGTAAACTTAACAGGACAAGAACAAATAAGTGAAATGGTTGTTGCTTACAAACAATTTTACATGAAATTGCTCGTGAAAATTGAAAGAGAAACATACAAAAACTTTTAGTTTTAGATGAACCTACAGCTGTTTTAACAGAAGATGAAGCAGAAATTTTTATTGGAAACAATGAAAAATTATCAGCTAAGGGATAGCTATTATTTTTATAACTCACAGACTTAATGAAATAATGGCAGTATCAGATAAGGTAACAGTTTTAAGAGATGGACAACTTATAAATACAGTTCCTACAAAATCTACAAATGTAAATGAAATTACAGAATGGATGATAGGAAGAAAAAGTAAATTCTTCATCTGATACAGTTTCTCATGATGAGCTTGAAACATTATTAGAAATAAGAGATTTATGGGTTGATATGCCAGGAGAAATGTTAAAAGGTTTAGATTTAGACATAAAAAGGAGAAATTCTTGGTCTAGGTGGTATGGCAGGACAAGGAAAAATAGCAGTGGCAAATGGAATAATGGGACTATTTAAATCAAAAAGGTGATATAAAATACAAAAACGAAACTTTAGTTTTAAATAAACCAACATATCCTTTAGAAAAAGGTATCTTCTTTGTTTCTGAAGATAGAAAAAGGTGTTGGATTACTTTTAGATGAAAGTATAGAAAGAAATATTGCTTTCCCTGCTATGCAAATAAAAACAATTCTTTAAGAAATTTTTAGGAATTTTTAATGTAATAGACGATAAAGCTGTTACAGAAAAATGCAAAAGAAATATATAGAAAAATTAGAAATAAAAAGTATGGGCGAAAAGCAAAAAGTTGGAGAACTATGGAGGAAACCAACAAAAAGTTTGTGGCTAAGGCTTTCACTATGGAACCTGATTCATTATTTGTTTCCAGAACCAACAAGAGGTATAGACGTTGGAGCTAAAACAATTAGTTCTTGAAACTTTAAAAGAATATAACAGAGAAAGAAATACAACTATAGTTGTAACTTCTTCAGAAATAGAAGAATTAAGAAGCATCTGTGACAGAATTGCAATAATAAATGAAGGTAAAGTCGCAGGAATATTACCAGCTAGCTAGCAGGAATACTAGAATTTGGAAAAATTGATGTCAGGAATAAAAGGAGGAGAATAGTATGTTAAAGAAATTCGGTTTACCAAGACTAATAATATTAATATTTTTAATATCAACATATATAATAGCCCTTTCGTAGGAATTCCTATAACAACAGCACTATCAGATACAATTATTAGATTTGCATGAATGCTATTTTAGTTCTATCTCTTATGCCTATGATAGAATCAGGAGCAGGTCTTAACTTCGGTATGCCTTTTAGGAATAGAAGCAGGACTTTTTAGGCTCGCTAATAAGCATAGAGTTAGGATTTAGTGGTTTTGTAGGTTTTGCTTTTAGCTGATACTTATATCAATAATATTTGCCCTTTATTTTTTTGGTTGGGCTTATGGAGCAGTTTTAAAATAAAGTAAAGGGTGGAGAAATGATGATAGCTACATATATCGGTTTCTCACTCAGTTGCTTTTATGTGTATTATGTGGATAATTCTTCCATTTAAAAAGGACCAGATATGATTTGGGCTTATGGAGGTTCAGGACTTAGAACAACAATAAGTGTTGAAACTTACTGGAAGGGAGTTTTAAATAATATATTTGGATATCACAAGCTATACCAGTTGGAGAAATAATATTCTTCTTATTACTTGCTTTTTATCATGTGGGTATTCTTCAGAACAAAAGCAGGACTTTCTATGAGTGCTGTAGGATGAAAAATTTGCTCAAGCAACAGGTATCAATGCAGATAAGAGTAGAAAAGCAATCAGTTATAATCTCAACTGTTATCGCAGCAATAGGAATAGTTGTATACCAACAAAGTTTTGGATTTATACAATTATATCTAGCACCTTTCAATATGGCTTTCCTGCTATAGCAGCAATACTTATTGGAGGAGCTTCAGTAAACAGAGTTACAATATGGCATGTTATGATAGGAACTTTCCTATTTCAAGGAATACTAACTATGACACCTACAGTTGTAAACGCTGTTATAAGACAGATATGTCTGAAACAATAAGAATAATCGTTTCTAATGGAATGATATTATACGCTTTAACTAGAAAGGACGGTGGAAGTCGTGGATAAAAATAATAAAGTAAAAACTTTATATTGATAACAGTGTTCCAATACTTATACTTATTATGGTAGCTATAATGTTTCCACTTTCTGGTTTGAGTGGAGATTATTTAGTTCGTGAAATGATAGAAAGAATTTCAAGAAACCTATTTTTAATAATGTCATTGTAATCTCAATAGTTGCAGGAATGGGATTGAACTTGGTATAGTTTTTGGGAGCTATGGGAGGGCAACTTGCCTTAATTCTTGTTACTAACTGGCATATTATGGGTCTACAAGGTGTATTTTTAGCAATGATACTTTCTATGCCATTTTCAATTTTACTTGGATATGTTGGAGGAGTAATATTAAATAGAGCCAAAGGTAAAGAAATGATAACTTCTATGATTTTAGGATACTTTTATCAATGGTGTTTACCAACTTGTAGTTCTATATTCAATGGGAAAAATTATTCCAGTTAGTGATAGAACACTTTTTACTATCTTCAGGTAGAGGTATAAAAATACAGTGGATTTAACAGAGATTTCAAAAAGCAGTAGACAATGCTATTCCTTTAAAAAATATTTGGTTATGATATCCCTGTTCTAACATTACTTTTCATAGTTGGACTATGTTTCTTTTATCATTTGGTTTAGAAAAACAAAAATTAGGACAAGATATGAGAGCTGTTGGACAAGATATGGAAGTATCTAAGTCAGCAGGTATAGAAGTAAATAAAGTTAGAATTTACTCAATAGTTATCTCAACTGTCTTAGCAGGTATAGGACAAGTAATATATCTTCAAAATTTAGGAACAATAAACACATATAATTCACACGAACAAATAGGAATGTTCTCAGTTGCAGCCCTATTAATAGGAGGAGCTTCTGTAGCAAGAGCAACTATTCCTAATGCAATAGGTGGGGTAATTTTATTCCATACTATGTCTCGTTGTTGCACCAAGAGCAGGAAAAGAATTAATGGTTCTTCACAAATAGGGAGAATATTTCAGAGCATTTATTTCTTACGAATTATAGCCTTGTTCTTATCATCTATGAATGGAGAAGAAAAGAAAGAAAAGAAAGAGAAAGAGAAAAAGCAATAGGATTTTTAAAAAGTGAGGTAGAAGATGAAACATACATTAAAAAGTAGCTATTATAGTTTTAATTTTTGTTGTGATTTTCAGTAATTCTTTTTGTTACAGGAAAGAGACATGATATTCTAATTGAAAATAATTCAATGGCAGGAATTAAATACAGTATAAATGGAGAACCATATAAGACATTAGATGCTGTAAAAAGCCCTAGGTATATCAAAGGGAGTAGGAAATGTAATTTTATAAAAACAGCAGATAATAAAGTTATAGAGAAAGAACTTCCTTCTAAGAATATAAATCTTTTTATTAATCATGCTATAAATAATAGTGACGATTGGTATAAAGAAAGTGAAAAATAATAGTAGTTTTTATTGGTATATAAAGGAATTTGTATTTTTGAATATTTTGTGCTATAATAACCAAGTAGAATTTTTACTTAAATACATATTCTAAAATAGAAGGAGAATGCTACAATATAGTAACTTAGAATAGGTATGTGCAACGATGCTAGTCGGGGAATTTAGGACTACAAAGAAGGTAGTAATAGTAATTTAGTAGCAAACTGTATGAAGAAACATTTACTAGCAGTTGTTTTTCATGCTTGTCAATTCTTTTCTTATTCTAATGATACAGAGGCCCTAGATCAAGATACCAACACTGGTATTATTACTCAAGCAAAAAGATTTTGCCAAGGTAAAAGGTAAATCAAAAAAACAAATATTTATTGATACTCTTATTCCAACTATCGAAAAAGATAAGAACTAAGATAGCTGAGGATAAGGGAATATGTAAAAGACTCTTATAGAAAAAGAAGTCTTAACTCAAGAAGAAAAATTATATTTAGAGGAGATGTACACTAAATATAAAGTAAAAATCTAAATCTAAAACAGAATTAGTACACAAGATGGTGGGTACCACCAACATCATTTATACTAGGGCAGCCTCATTGGAAAGTGGTTGGGGAAGTTCTAAACTTGCAAAAAGAAGGAAAATAACCTATTTGCAGTTAGATCATCTTTAAAAAGATCCAGAAAAAAACAGTATATCTAGGACCCAACCAATACTACAAGAGATATGAAAGCTTAGAAGAATCACTAATGGACTATGTGATGACTTTTATCAAGACATCTCTAGTTATTCTAATTTAAGAAAAAGCAATTAATAATGGAGAACAAACAATAGTTCTTATCAAACATTTAGGAAATTATTCTGAGATGAAAAATCTTATGAACAAAGATTAACTCAGATAATTACAAAAATAATTTATTTAAATATGATAACTAAAGAAAAAGGATTTAGATCTTTACTAAGAAGTCTAAATCTTTTTGTGATATAATAAAAATATTGAGACTGCTTATTGCTAGGAGGAAAAAATTGTGGAATTGATTCATATAGAAAACTTAATTTTGAAAATAATGCAAAAAGATTATAGAGTTGGAAGAAAAGTGCTTTTGAGGGAGCAGGAAATGTAGACCTTTGGATAATAAAAAGCCCTTATAAGATATGGCATGGTTTTTGTTGTAAAAGAAGGAGATAAAAATAGTATGTATAGTTGAATATATGCAAATTTTTTTAATAAGAAATCTCTTTTCTTTATGGAATATCAACCTTGAAAGAATACAGACATATAGGGTTATGCAAACTTTATCTTAAATGAAACTGAAAAATCTTTAAAAAGATTTGGGATACACTGAAATAGAATTGACTGTTGCACCAGAAAAATCAAATAGCGATAGATTTTGTATAAGAAACATGGCTATAAACAAGAAAGCTTTTTAAAAGATGAGCATGGTACAGGTGTGGATAGATTTATGATGAAGAAATTTTTATAAGATTATAAGAAAAATATATAATTTTTAGAAAAATCTTCAATAATAAAAATTTTTATTATCAATGAAAAATATGTTACAAATGAAATGTAAATAATTTTTGATGGGAGTGAGAAAAATGGAAGCAGAATTTTTAAGAATGATAAATGAATGTGATGAAATAGCTTTTAGCTACTAGTATACACGATATGCCAAATGTCAGAATAGTAAATTACTATTATGATCAAGACAATAATATATATGTATTTTGCTACATATAAAGGTAGAGAAAAAATAAGTGAATTCTGGAAAAATAACAATGTTGCATTTACAACTATTCCTATGAAAAAGGAGTTAGAGAACAAGTAAGAGCAAGAGGACATGTTAGAGAAAGTGAAAAACTATAGTAGATTTAAGAGAAGAATTTTCTAATAAAATGTCAGGTTTTGCTGAAATTATAGATAAGTATTCTGAAGAATTAAAAGGTCTATGAAATAAGATTTACAGAAGCAACTGTAACTCTTGATAGTAGAACTTATGAAAAATAGCTATAGAAAATAGTTCGTTACTAACTTAGATTGTAGAAAAAATTTTCTTTTGAGAGATTATAATTTCTACTTAAAATATAACGATTATTGTTGCCAGCCTATAATGGTTCTAGAGCTCCATAAAGGCTCTTTTCACCATTATAGGACGTCGCAGTAATCTATGCTATTAGTTATTTATTTCAAAGAAAATTTCTAATGATTAATTGAAATGTAACTCACTTATTTTTATTTTTGGAGCTAGGAGTAAAAATTTAAAGAAGGATAATATATACTAATAAATTATAGGTATCTATAATAGCTAAATGTAGAAAAATAGATTAAAACTAATGGAGTAATGTAAGATTTAAGAGAAAAAGATTTATTATTGATATTGGATATAAGGTGATTAAATTAATGTCTAAAATTAGATAAAGTGAGGTAGTAATTAAAATGTACAAAAATAGGTTTGAATAGAGCTTTGATGATAGCAACAAAATGTTTGAAAAAACTAATATATGACATTTCTTTGAGCGAGGGAATAGTATGACATTATTAGAAACTGCTAGTATATTATCAGGTAAAGTTCCAAAAATACAAGAGTAAAAAGATGTTGGTATTACTTTGACTAATTTAAAAATGGTTATGATTATATTTTTAAAAAATTAAAGAAAATAATTTCTATTTTTGATAAAGAGACTTTTGTACAGAGAGAATAGATTAGTTGCTGAGTAATGATAATTTTGATAATTTAGGTGGCTTTTTAGACAACATAATATAAGAATAGTTGGTCTAAAACATACAGGAGTTGCTGTTCCAAATTTAGAAAAAGTGAAATTTCAAATAAATATTATGATGATAAAAGAGTTGGTATAAAAATTGTAGATTTATTTTTAGATTTGTGTAAAAATAAATATTTTGGAAAAGGCACACAAGAACAGCAACAACTTATGATGTGGGTTACTTGTTTCTGAAGGATATGCTCCTTTCTCAATTAACTTTAAAGATGTTGAGTATTCAGAAGCATTAATAAATTTTATGATGATGAAAACAAAAGAGATATTATATTAAAAACTCTTGAATGAACAAAAAGAAGTAACTAAAAAGTTTTTAAATAAAGATGAATTAAAAATTTTCAAAGAAAAAGAAATATAGAATTTGATTTATATACTAGTATTAAAAATTATCCCTTGATTATTGAATATATAAGTAA
>BNJV01000999.1_pt1 | contig 29143 bp, 44 predicted proteins | sample 8540591 | NCBI WGS metagenome assembly BNJV01 (sample SAMD00202457, study PRJDB9452) | human saliva metagenome | host: Homo sapiens | reverse complement strand
CAGTTACGTATTGCTGCCCGTAGCGAACTGAAAAGCGGGGCAGTATCAAGATCCCGACCGGTGCTGTTATCGAAAAGATCAAGACCGCTCGGGCAAGCTCGCTGTTATCCTCAAGGATGGTAATACGGCTGGTCGAAGCCGGAAAAGGCTTGCCTCTATCGGTCGTGTACCTGATCTCGAAGGGGCGGTGAGATTGAATTCGAAATCGAGCGCGGTCGCATCAAGGTCGACAAGTTCATGGAGACCAGCGTCAAGGGCATCTATGTTCTGGTGATGTCAACGGTCTGGAAGATGCTTGCTCGCCACCGCCTTCCGCATGGGTGAGGTCGTTGCTGAGAACGCTCTGCAGGGCAACGAACGTGAATCCCAAGATGCCTCCGCTCCTTCTGTAGTTCATACGCGCCTCGAGGTTTCGGCGGTTTGTCTCACCGAAGACCAGGCGCGCAGAAAGGCCGGAGATCCGCATCGGTGTTCGCCTTTGCCGCCAACGGCCGTGCGCTTACCAGGTGAAACGGAAGGTTTCGTCGGTTGAAACTCGATAACAAGTACGGTGGAGATCCTTGGTATCCACATCGAAAGCGGTGCGATGCTGCTGAAATGATCAGCCAGGCTTCACTGATCATGGAGATGGAAGCTACCGCTGAGGAAGTCATCGCTCACGATCTACGGGCACCCCACCTATTCCGGAAGCTCTCCTACGAGAAGCTATCGCTGGATGCCTCGGTCTGGCTATCCACCTTCCTGGCTAAGAAGAAGTAACTTCTCGTAGAGCTTTCAGCTCGGCACTTCCCGACAGGAACAGTGCTCAGCTTCTCATGAAAGAGCTGCGAGGCTTTTAGTTTTGAGGAGGGATATAATCTACCCTATAGGGCTTCAAGGATATGAGAAGGACATAGGATAGATAGCTTTCTTACTCTGGATTTTCTTTATGGGAGAGAGCGGTCACGTTAAGGACCCCTCTAAGGTCCGGCAGCATTTTCTGTTTCTCTCCCAGCTGTATTAAGCTACTTCTTCCAGCTGATGCTTAGTTGTCGTCTCACTCGCTAGTAGAGCTTCAATCATAGGGTTACCATTACCGTGCCAATGCCATGCTCATACCCTCCCTCTATATGCTGTCCATCTTCTTCTCTCTCGTATATTGAATTATACTCTACAGATCCTCTTCTGTTAATGTGTATTATATAATGAGCGCGCCTCACGCCACTCAAGTTTAGTCCTTATGCAGCGGGAGGCGCTGATTTCATCCCTCCGGATGAAGAGAGAGGATGTTTTTATCCGAGTGGATTTTGGTCGTGAAATCCAGGTCCTTGGATTCTCCCCAGTCCGTGTCGTATTCCGGATTCGAACCTCCTCCAAGAGAGAAGTTCACAAGGAGGTGGAGCACTGGGAAGGACAAGTAAACCAGGAGCCTGATAAAATTCCTTTATATGATTTCTTCATCTTAGTTTTTAACCTTGGTAAGAAATGAAGTAGATTGGGGAGTTCTGCTACCCTACAATTCTTTACTTTTATCTCTATTATTTAGTCGACTGATTACGGTGAAAGAGCTATTGAGGGGCCGCCGTAATGAGGTATTTCCTCCCACATAAAATTAATTACGGGGTAGTATACCTTATTCTCTACACTCTTTGCCCACTTATCTGCTGACTCAAGACCAGAGGGCTTATGCTTCTTCAGCAGTCGGTTCTGCAAGTCGGCTTGGTATGGGTCATGAGCAGACCTGTATCTTTCCCCTTTGACGCGCTCTAAGGAAAGATGTCTGCCCGGTAGTCATCGGGCTGAGGGAAAGTAGAGCTAATCGACTTGAGTCTCCTTCTTGGGTAGGATGGAAGCTGTTGGTTCTGAGGACGCTACCTTAATTACTAGATCCTTTGGCGTCAGGTACTCGCAAGATACCTTCTACCGTGATTTCACGACCAGATGTTGTAAACTTCTCGGTGTTGAACTCATATGCCCACTCATTCTCAGGAGAAGGATTGAAGGAGATTTTCCCATCAGTAGAGTTGAAGCTATACTTAAGATTCTGTACGAGAGAGAGTGATGGACCAATAATGAGATCTAAGGGACACTTTTGATAGATAGACGAATTCCTCAACCTCCGTTGATAGAGCTGTGATTATGCAGCGGAAGCATCATCAGATACCCTTTGCATCTTTAAGGTGATGGCCTTCGAATCCTTCAAGCACAACGATACCGCCATCTTTCAGTTCAAGAGGAGTCCCTTCAATCTCGAGGAGGACGAAGTTGTTAGGCAGCTTTACATCGTCGTCCCAGCTGTCCATCACGTGGACTCCCTTTTCTGAGAAGCTCGTCTTCCTTCTGTCGTTGCTCACCATCACCCAAAACCAGCAGTCCTCGCAACCATGCATCAAGCTTTGCCTTCTCAGTAGGTGCACCAACCAGAAAGCACCCAACTTCCCAAACCGAGGCTCTTGCCATCCTTGCTACTTCCAGGAGGAGCAAATAGGGTGACCACATGCCTGTCCCCTTTCATAGATTATAAGGTTGAAGCAACGGAGGTCTTTACCAGCTTCATCTGCCTCGCTCGGAGGTCACGAACTTATTAATGGCAGCCTTTCAGTGCTCCATGGTTGCGTACGATGGTCTTAGCCTGCTGAAGTCCTAGTGTCGAATCCGCCAGTTATCTGCTTTGAAAGGCACTTCAACATTGTTGCGGTAAACCTAAGGAACTGATCCCTTGCTTGATCAAGGTCTGCTAAATGGGAGCATTCTCTTCAGGTACTGTTAATACGATGGTGTCTCCTTTGACAGGAAGAAAGTCCAATCGTAGCAACATGGAGGAATAGTTTCTTCATTCAGAAAAACTACTTTAATTAGAACAATTATGAGGCATATCCAACGTATAGATATGACCTTATGGATAACCTTGATGTGATAAGAACTCACAATGAGATTAGGTTTATACAAGCATCAATGCTCCCACCACCCAAACCCAAGGTAGATACTTTCTGGCCTATATCAATTGAGAGCTAGATACATTTATCTTACTAGATACGTTTATTTCTTTGTTACCTTATTGACTACAAAGTTATGCGGGCAAATGGGGAACAATGACTCAAAAGCATTCTGAAGCCTTGGTGACATTCCCACTGTGAATCAGCTGGGGTTCGAACCCAGGACCCCATCCTTAAAAGGGCTGCCTCTACCGACTGAGCTACTGATTCTACCCAAGCCTTAGTGTGTCCATGCTGCAGGAGGCCCCTAAAAGCGTTGCAAAGGTAAGCAATATCGGTGATACATCCCAATATCCATGGTGGATGTGGGTAGCTTCCTTATCAAGCGTGCAAGCCATGCCGCCCCAAGACCGAGGAGCGAAGCAATAGAGATGTCAAGAAGAGCAATAGTTGTTCGCATCAAATCAGTAGTGCTCCGCCGAACCAATAGTGGTTTCACATGCAGACCAGTAGTCGTTTGATCTCGTCACTAAGAGAGAAAGTCTTTACCCGTATAGCATATAATTATGGGGAGAGGTGCTACTGACCTATATTGGTCACTGAGTCAACCGATAGGTCCATGCTGTGACCTATATTGGTCGAAAAGGCAACCTATAGGTCAGCCTGATGACCAATATAGGTTATACCACCCCTCCATGGGAAATGCCATGATCGGCATGCAAGGCATGACAAAGTAGTCAGTCTCGGTCCACAGTGGGAGCTGAGGCAAGCCTCATGGATGGGTCCCGGCGCTGAGGCGCCGAGAAAGCCATGTGCCCTGCTCAGATCTGTAACCCGTATTCTGCTTGAGTGTTTGGGCATTCGCTCTGGATTACGTCCGCAGAGATTAGATCGAGTATACGGTAGGCTCATAAGCAGCATCTCCTGTCCATACAGCGCCAAAGCGCCTGAATGGTAGGCTATGGGGGGGAGACCGTGGAGATTATATTGACATAGCTGCACAGAGGGTATACGCGCAGTTTGCAAGGCCTGGGCTTTTTAAGGCCTTGACCCAAACAACGACGGATCACAACCACATGACTCCTTTAGAACAGACTGACAGACCACAACGACAGTGATATCAAGACCCCTGGAGGACGAGCATATTCCGTCGTCGTCCATACCACCGAAGCTTGGAGATGGCCCCATTCCACGACGGTATCTATGTCCCGCTGAAGGAAGTCCTTGACAACCTCGAACACGAGTACGTCATGGGGGCTGGTAAGAAGGTCGAGATCACTATCCGTGACGGCTGGGTGACTGTGCGACTACGGGCGTGGTATCCTCTCGGTAAGCTCATCTACGCGCCACAAGATGAACACTAAAGATCTACCCCAAGGCCTTCAAGTAGTCTGTAGGCTTAATGGTGTCGGTATCAAGGTCGTCGCAATGCTCTCTCCATTCACGCAGATCACCGCCTGGCGTGAAGGTCTGACGCCAGCACCGTTCGTCACCTCCCATGCCAGCTAGAGGAGACCGAGGCCAACCCTCCGGATGAGCCTTGTCGGCACGCGAAGTCAGTCTTTCGTCCCGATGTTGATTCTTCCTACTAATGAGTACAAGGATGAGTTCAATGAGACGATGGTGAAAAACTACTCCTTCCTTAATGCAGGTCTTGTAATCGCCCATAATGGTGCCATCTCAAAGGTGGTTTAGCAAGCAAGCAGGCCCCCGAGGAGAATATCACTGAGGAGCCTTGTATCCCATCATCCACCCTCAAGGAGGATGAGACGTTTAGGATCGTCGTGACCCATACCTCGCAGGTAGGGAGGACTTATAGCTTTGTCAACGGACAGAATACTACACAGGGTGGTACGCACCCCTCTCGGCCTTCAAGGAAGCTGTAGCTCGTGTCATCAAGGACTTCTATGGAAGAATCACCACCGCGACATCTGCTATGGGATGGCAGCTGCCATCAGCATCAAGATCGAGGAGCCCGTCTCTAGAGCCAGACTAAGACGAAGCTGGGGTCAGGATATGGAGCCTGATGGGCGAAGTATCCAGAAGTTTCTCAATGACTTCTTTGGCAAGGAGCTGGATAACCATTCCATCACCCCGAGGATGCCAACATGCCATCCGCGAGATGAGCGTGAGCGTAAGCCCCTGCAACAAGGCCAGCCTTTCACAACAAGAAGCTTCACACTGTACGATTCTACCAACGAATCCTATGCTACGGAGCCTGAGCGCACCAGCTCTTCATCACGGCGTGAGTGGTAACTCTGCAAGTGTGGCTCCATCACCACGCGTCGTGACCTTGCTATCAGGCCGTCTTCAGCCTCCATAAGCCCCCAACCGCGCGCGGCAAGAAGCGGTGGCGAGAATGAAGAGTTCAACCCCTTCAGGCTGTCAAATGGGCGCTTTGGTCTTGACGGCTTGCGCTATTAATCGTATTTCCATCATCAGCACCGATGCTGATGATGACGACGCATATCCGCCTACTGCTGATTACTTTCTTCCTGCAGTTCTTCCTGAGCTGGTACGTCGTGGGCATGTTCATCCCCAGACTGTTTTCCGCGCTTGCCCAAGAGCACAAGAAGTCGGATAACTTCATGACGAGCGCCCCTTGCTAAGAAGAAGTGGTCACCAAGAAGACTCGCAGAGGAGGCAATTCTGCCTTGGAAGAACTTGTGACAAACATCTACTGCTACAATGAGGCTCAGAAACAGGCTGCTCTGAAGAACTGCAGGCAAGCGAGTTAATTGGTCACGCGATTCAAGGGGTTTGAGAGATATCTCCAGAGTAGTTCTGCTGACCGATCAAAGAGAGAACATGTTGGATCCTATCCAAAACCCGTAAGGAGGACAACCCCACAACCCCCCATGTTCTACATGGTGCAGAACAATTTCGAGCGTCAGAACTTCTCATCATCGACAATCTCGTCAGTCGATGAACGATCACGGCACCAGGATGCCGTTAGCAATACGGTTAGAGGTAGCGTCCTGCTACTCAACTACCCAGTAGCGGGGCCTTGCTATAGTATAGGATTACTACTTCTTGCAGCAATCCTGTTGCCATCCCGGCGTCCCCAGCAGTCCTTCTTTTGTGAACTGTCCTTATCCTTGGCGTCCTTCTTGCTGGAAAGCAGTCCTTTCTCGCCTACTTCCGCAGCGACTGTTCTGCCTTTGGGTCGCGCGCCTGCCATCTTTCTTATCGCAAGTCTTGGCGTCCTTCTATCGCAGACTTAGCAGATCGTCTCTGGAACATTCCTTCTTTACGGGTTCTTCTTTCGGGGTTCTGAGTCAGAGGAGAATCAATTGAGTTTAAGAGGTACTGCGGCGAGGATGAACTTCTTCATATTCGCTTTACAGTTTAGAGATAGTAATGAAGACTATTGGAGTGGTTTCCGAACCAACTCCCGTGAGCAAAGGTAATAAAAGGTAATTGAATCATACTGCCAGCTTTGTCGTATTTTCCTGCATCCGTGATCATATTGTCAGCAACTATTAGCAATTTAGTTAACTCTTTGCTCAGGAAACCTCTCTCCCTGAAGTGTGCCTTTGTTGCTCTCACCTGCTACTCCTATTTGATAGTGATTCGGAGATGAGATTAGCTGACTCGATTTCAAAACGAGCTACTGCTCCATGAGAACAAACGACTATTGGTTTTAGGTTTTAATCTACTGCTCGTTCTACCTGCAGGAACGAATAGCTGTGTGCACATGCCGGACAATCCACTGCTCTGAGGACGAAATGGCTGTTGCTGTAGTTCTCTCACGATGGTTTCACTCTTCCCACATCCTGTGCTACAGTCTTTTCTTTAACGACTCTCAAAAGAATGATGTTGCCGATAGAAACGAGGCTCCTGATACAATGGCACTATACAATAGGTGGTGTAGAGAGAGTTTTTCGCCGAATGTTTGGTAGTTCGGAAGACTTTAGCCTGCCTTTTTGCAGTGTCAAAAACGACATGAATCTTTAGCTCAGTTGGTTTTAGAGCACTACCTTGACAGGGTAGGGGTCGGCGGTTCGAGTCCGCCAAGGTTCTCGAGACTGTCTCATGGTGTAATGGTAGCACAACAGATTCTGGTCCTGTTTGTTAAAGTGTTCGAGTCCTTATGAGACACAGAGAAGAGGAGCGAGAGCCTCTTTTTGTATATTGGCTTGGGTGATAAGCCTATTCTCTACATCGACTAGAGGAGGAAGAATGTGCTTGAGCTGTGATTTCGACTTGGTGTAAAATGATAAGCAAAACCATGTGCCAAGGCGGAGGACTATATGAAAATATAGGTTAACTTTTGTGGTAGAGAGCATCTGACTCCGTCGGTACTCGGGTGGTATGACCTCCAAACATTAGGATGGAAGCCCCACCCTCATTTGACAACGGTAGATAGGCTGAGCCAAGAGGACCCAGTCAATAGAATAATACAGAGTTATGTCTGAAACCAAAAAGCGATGAAAGCCAAGATCGTAAGCGAACGAATATCCTTCATGATCAGGAGCTTGCTCATCGCCTATCTCGTAGAGCGCATGCCTCGCTGGTGACGTCTCAATATGCTTACCTCGCTGGGACTTTGCGGCAATCTCACGTGCAGCACTGCTCATGTGCTTAGCCACGGTCTGGGGCTCTTGGCTCCTGCCATTCACTCCATCGCTTTCTTCATCAACTGGTTCGGCGACTCCTTGATGGCCGTCTTGCTTACTACCGTAAGAAGCCTCGTAAGTGGTTTGGCTTCTGCTGGATATCGTAGTTGACTGGATCGGTATCGTAGCTATTCGGTCAGGCTATTATGCCTATGTACAGCCAGAATGGAAGGTCGTTTGGGTTCATCTTTGTCGTCCTCTATGGTGCAGAGATGATCATCTCACAGCTTCGCTATAAGGTCACCGATAAGTATTCGATTGACTCAGGCTATCCTTGGTCCGACGGAGGTTCCGTATCATTCTGGCTTTGCTCTTCTGCTCGGAATTCTTCTTCCTGCGAGCATGCACGGTGGTTCAGGTCTCGTGATCTCGATCATCCTCTTCTTCTCCTTCATCTCGGACTTCCGTAAGCTCCTCGCTCGCAGCAGACGAGCGCGATATCAGCCCTTCGTCGTGAGCAGCAGGCTTCCAACTAAAGGTCATTCTTCCCTTGCTCCAGCGCCTTCGACGTCTTGTCCTGAACTTCACTCAAGCCCAGATATCCGCTGGAGCTGGCTCTGTTGTGGACTATGGTCTGATGGTCCTTGGTGTTGAGGTCTTCGGATGGGAACTCTTCTGGCACTCTGCTTGTGTGGTGGGGTTGTGGGGGCGGTCGTTAACTTCTCGCTCAATCGCTACTGGACCTTCCGAGATAAGGTGTAGCTTATGATAGTGGTCTGGGGGCAAATCCTCAAGTTCTCTACTGACCGTGTAGGTAGTATCCTCCTAAAGTATCTCGGTACGTACGCCCTTGAGCACTATGCTGGGATAGACTATAAGATAGGGAAGCTCATCAGTGACCTCTTTGTCTCCGTACTCTTCAATTATACGCTACAGCGCTTTTGGGTCTTCCGTAAGCAGAAGCCCTAAGCGCTTTATTTATATCCCTCAATGGCTGCAATCACATTCCAATCCTCCAAATATTTACTGGGACTTGCTCTGTGCTGTACTCTTAGCTTTGATGCCTTCTCGGCACCGCAGAGAGTAAGACTCCCAAGAAGACAGAGCCGCGACAAGAAGGACTCCTCGTCTTCCGTGGTATCGATCCTACAGCACAGCAGCGCTGGGTCGATAGTGTCTATAAGAGCCTCGACCTGGAGGGACGTGTCGGTCAACTGATCATGCCGATTATCTACCCACGTCCAGAGGACAAATCTGCTTTTGCTGAAGCGTGCATGAAAGCAGGAGAAGTGGGGCGGATACTCTTCCAAAGGGGCTCTTGCGGATCAGCGAGACTTGACACAGAGCCTGCAAGAGGCCAGTGCTGTGCCCATGCTCATCGCTCTCAGATGGTGGTGGGGACTCTATATGCTCTCAAGGATGCACCACGCTATCCTCTGTTAGGGCTGGGGAATCAAGGGGGATATGGAGCTCATCAGCCTATGGTGCGTGAAGTAGCTCGTCAATGTCAGCTGATGGGTATTCACATCGACTTCGCTCCCGTGGTAGATGTGAATATCAATCCAAAAGAACCTGATCATCGGTACGCGCAGCTTTTGGCGATAGCCCTGAGCTCGTCTCGCTGTGCTGCTTTTGCCTATGGGCAGGGGCTCGAGAGAGGGTGGTGTCCTCTCTGTCAGAGCACTTCCCTGGGCATGGTGACACCTCCGAAGACTCCCACAAGACACTTCCTACGGTATCGGCTTCACGTGAGCGTATGCAGCGTGTCGAGCTCTATCCCTTCCGTGCCTATCGTGATGCGGGACTAGGTGGCGTCATGACGGCTCACCTGCGTGTACCGGCCTATGATGCCACGGGACGCGCCGCCTCGCTTAGCCGTAAGATCACGACAGATCTCCTACCCGCGACATGGGCTTCAAGGGACTTGTCATCACGGATGCTCTGGAGATGCGAGGTGCTCAGGCCTAATGGCGTGAACTCAGTAGCAGTCGAAGCCCTGAAAGCTGGTAATGATGTCCTCCTCGGCCCCTTCACAGCCTTTAGAAGCTCGTAATGCAATCATACAAGCACTCCGATCGGGTGAGGTGAGTGAAGCCGAAGTAGAAGAGAAGTGCCGTCGCATCTTGGCCTTCAAGTATGCTCTGATCATCAAGAGGAAGTCGCCCGGAAGCTCTGCAGCTGAGGTCAAGAAGCAGATTTGGACTCCCCGAAGAAGCTGTACTTCGCAGCCGCCTCTGGCAGGCTAATGTATCGGCCGGTGAAGGGAGAAGACCCACGGCAAAGACCAAGAGCTATTCAGTCTACCTCGAAGACTCGTCACAAACCATACGTCTATGCGACTCCCGTCCTCTTGTTGCCCTCCTCTCGCTTCTTCCGCTGGGTGCTCTCTATGGGCAGACACCTCAGCTGCCCGATAGTCTGCAGGTAGATAGCCTACCAGTCACTACGGAGCATATCCTTGCCTCCCAGAATCTGTCTCCTCTAAGGCCTTAGCTCGTATTGATAAAGCTTAGCTGAGGCTGGGCTTCATAGCAGGGGCTTATCCTGGCTGTCAGATCTTTGCTTTCTACCAAGGTGAGGTACTTGTGAACAAAGCCTATGGTTCGCTTTGACGGGCCTCAAGGGACGACAAGGTGAGCCCCGCCACGACGCAGAGTATCTATGACCTCGCTTCTATCACGAAAGGCCGCTGCACGACACCTGCTCTGATGCTCCTCGTTGGGGAGAAGAGATCAATCTCAATTCTCCACTGCTGAGCTACCTCCCAGAGACCAAGGAGACCTGCTTGGGATGGTCACTATCCGCCAGCTCCTCCTCCATCAGTCTGGGCTACCAGCAGGGATCAACTTCTACACCGATCTTATTGATGATATCATGAGCTATGAGGGCTCGCTCATCCGCTATAAGTCCTTTGCTGGTGGTGTGCCTCTCGTGAGGAAGGCTTGGGGTAATCCGAACTTCCGCTTCCTCGATAAGTACATCTCCGATAAGGCGACCGAAGAGCATACCCTGCGCTTTGGTTCAAAAGAAGTATCTATCGCCGTCCTTCAAGACACGGATGATGGAGCGCCTCTCTCGGCTCGCGTCTCATCGGATAAGAGCTACCGCTATAGTGATCTGAACTTCATCCTCCTCCAGCAAGTCATCGAGCGTGTCTCTGGTGAGCCTTAGATGAGTTCAGTCACGAAGCATATCTATCGCCCTATCCAAGCTCGTCTGTACTTCCAATCCCTTGGAGCGTGGCGTAAAGATCCAGCAGATCGCACCCGCCCAGCATGATACCTTCCTGCGTGGGGAAATCCTGCGTGGTACGGTCGATGATGAAGCGGCTGCCTGTCTCGGTGGTGTATCGGGTAATGCGGGATTCTTCAGGGGCGGCTGAAGAACTCGCTAAGGTCTGCCAACTCTCCTTCAGCATGGAGCATGGGGTAAGAAGCAGGTCATTCCCAGCTCTACCGTTGGTCTCTTCACTGAGACGACGAGTGCATCAGGCATCAGGAGCTCTTGGCTTTGATAAGCCCCTGCTCTTCGGGTGGTCCTACGGGTATCTATGCCTCATCGGCTACCTATGGTCACCAGGGCTTCACGGGGACGTGCTTCTGGGTAGACCCCAAAGTATGACCTCATCTTTTATCTTCCTCTCCAATCGTACCTACCTAACACGTCAGAATACGACCCTTATACGTGAGCGTCTCCGTCAGCGTCTCCAAGACTTGGTCTACGAGGCTGTCGGAGCCACCACGCCCAGATAAACTGATCCCTTATCATCTCGCTACAGCTATGAGCCAAGCAAATACTACATCCACCACGATCATCGGTGTCGCTGGTGGCTCTGCCTCAGGTAAGTCAACCTCGTGCGTAAGCTCAGGAGGCCTTTGCTGATGAGCACGTCACGACGCTCTGCCACGACTTCTACTATAAGGCGCACGATGATCTCAGTCTTGAGGAGCGCTCCAAGCTCAACTACGACCACCCGCACTCCTTCGACACGGATATGATGATCGAGCATATCCGCCAGCTCAAGCAGGGGCAGAGTATCCAGCGCCCCGTCTACTCCTTCACCGACCACAACCGCCTGCCCCCAGACGGTATGTGTCCAGCCCGCGAAGGTTCTGATCCTTGATGGTATCTTGATCCTCGAGAACAAGGAGCTCCGCGAACTGATGGACGTCAAGGTCTTCGTTGATACCGATGATGACGTGCGCTTGGCTCGCCGCCTCGTTCGTGATGTTCAGGAGCGCGGACGTGATATGAACTCGGTGCTCAAGCAGTACTTCTCACGGTGAAGCCCATGCGATCGTGACTTCGTCGAGCCCTCTAAGCGCTACGCCGATATCATCATTCCCGAAGGGGATGAACTCTGTCGCACTCTCGCTACTCGTTGAGAATATCCATTCGATCCTGAAGCGTGGCCAGACTGAGGAACAAGCACTTCTCTCCGAACACCCTTTACCTTCCTACTATCTCATGATATCATCGCTTATCGGCAGTGATACGATCTGTGCTGTGGCTACTGCGCCTGGCATGGGTGGTATCCGCTATTATCCGCATGATCAGGGCTCCGAAGCCGTCGGCATCGTTGATCAGATCTTCTCCTGTCGTGAAGTTCGTACGCTTGAGCGTGCTAAGGATCGAATGGCTTACTTTGGTCGCTTCTCTCCACGAGGGCAAGACGATCGACGAAGGTCTGGTCACTTGCTTCCGTGCCCCACGCTCCCTATACGGGTGAAGATGTCGTAGAGATCTCGTGCCACGGCTCGGTCTTCATCCAGCAGGCACTCCTTTGAAGCCCTCACCGATCAAGGCTGTCGTATGGCAGCCCCTGGTGAGTTCACGCGTCGGGCTTACCTCCATGGCAAGATGGATCTAAGTCGTGCTGAGCCGTCGCTGACCTCATCGCATCCGAATCGGAGGCGCAGCACCGCATGGCGCTCACTCAGATGCGTGGCGGATATAGCGCAGAGTTCGCCCAGCTACGTGAGCGACTTCTGCAGCTGACCAGCCTCATGGAGCTGGAGCTGGACTTCAGTGAGGAGGATGTGACCTTCGCTGATCGTACGCAGCTCCTTGAACTTCTCGACGAACTGACGGCGAAGATCGAGGCGTCTGACCGAGAGCTTCCGCCTTGGTAATGCGATCAAGCGTGGTACCCCTGTGGCTATCGCTGGTGCGACGAACGTGGGGAAGAGTACCCTGCTCAATGCTCTCTTAGGCGAAGAGCGCGCTATCGTCAGTGATATTCATGGTACGACTCGTGACACGATCGAGGGATGTGCTGAATATCGATGGTGTCCTCTTCCGCTTCATCGATACGGCGGGCTTGCGCTCGACGGATGACACGATCGAGGCGCTGGGTATTGACCGCAGCTACGATAAGATCGATAAGGCGAGCCTTGTTCTTCCTCGTCGATGCCCTGCGCATAGCTGATGAAGACTATCGTGCGGCACTCCTCCAGCTCCTTCCTCGCCTGGAGAATAAGCCCTTCCTCGTCTTGCTCAACAAGGTCGATGCCATCGATCCTCAGACCACGCAAGCCATACTAACGGATCTTTCGTCGCTACTTACCGAGTATTTGCCTTCGGGTGAAGCGCCTTCGATCCTACCCATATCGGCCCAGCGAGGGGACGGATTGGATGAGCTTCGTGCCGCACTGATCAAGGCCTTGGCGCTGCCCGAACTCAAATCTACCGACCTGTGGTGAGTAATGCTCGCCACCATGAGCTTCTCACAAAGGCCCTCCATAGCCTAAGGACCGTGCGTGCGGGGCTAACGGATGCCCTTCCCACAGACCTGCTGACGCCCGACCTGCGTGGTGCGATCACGGCCATAGGCGAAGTCACTGGAGCTGACATCACAAGTGACTCTGTCCTTCACAATATCTTCGCTCACTTCTGCATCGGCAAGTAGTTTAACCGACTTCTGTGTGTGGGCTGCTATCATCTATCCCTTATGAGATAGTGATATGCAGCCCCTTCTCTGTATAAGGGTCTCTACGAGTGCATATAGAGAACAGTCTTATTTCTGCTATGCGATTTATTTGGGGAGTTAAAGCGTTGCATTTGGGAAATATTTATCTTGATACAGTCTCACCATTTAAAGATTGCCATATGAATAACTTTACCTCTGAGGTCGCAAAGACCCTTAAGTATACATCTATCTACTTGTTGATCCGCGAGATTCTGCTTGTTTCTATGTGGGGAAGGGAGTTGGTGATAGATGTTTTTCCCATGTCAAGCACCCCTGAAGGTGATGGAGAAAAGGCCACACGAATAAGAGAGATTCAAGCACAGGGGCTTAGCCGTTGACATATACATTGCTCGGTTTGGCATTGATGAAGAAAAGCAGGCTTATGAAATTGAAGCAACCCTGATCGATGTCTTCAATGCTTTTGAACATTCTCTTCTGAAGCAAAAGTCAAAGCTATTAACCAATATACAAGGGGACATTATTCTTCTCTCTGGGATTGGCATCCGTAGAAGAAATAAATAGAATCTACTCCGCAGAGCCGATTAGAGTGAAGCATTCAGTCGTTGCGGTGAAAAGTCGATCGCGCTATTTCCGAAGGGAAGGATACTTACGAAGCAGCACGAAAGGCTTGGAGACTATCCTTGCATAGAGCAAATCAGACGTCATATCTTCTTGCCGTAAATCGAGGTATTATTGAGGGGGTGTATGAAGGGGCATGGGAAGTCTCCAATGAAGGGATCGGGAGAATTGAATTCAAAGGCTCACCCGCACCCCCAAGAGATTCAGGACTACTATTTAGGTAAGAAGCTACCAGATAGTTGTAATCTAAAGGGAGCCCAAAAATCCAGCTCGGTATATTGAGCCTAATTAAGGTCTTATTCATTCGGTTTTGATGAGGCTCTTGCTGTGATAAAATATTTCTATAGCGAACCTCATATACAGCGATCCCATCGGAGATGACTGAGCCTTCTCCGATGGGATCGTTGTGTGTAGAGCTATAGCAGCCTCGTCCCTACTTCCTTCTTGCTCTGCTTCCTCGAGGAGGGGAGGTACTTGGCGTAGCCGGCTTTGCTTCATCTCTTCGCGGGGAATGAAGCGCAGGGCCGCGCTATTGATGCAGTAGCGTAGGCCACCCAGCTCCTGCGGGCCATCTTGAGACGTGGCCGAGATGCGCCTTTACCTGTCTTGCTACGCACCTCGATACGCTTCATACCGTGGGAGTCGTCCCCGGTGCTCGCTGATGAGGGCGGAGTCAATGGGGCGGGAGAAGCTGGGCCATCCGCAGCCCGGAGTCGAACTTATCCGTGGAGATGAAGAGCGGTTCGCCCGTCGTGATATCGACATAGATGCCTTTCGCGCTTCTCGTCCCAATAGTCGTTATCAAAGGGATGCTCCGTAGCGGCATGCTGCGTGACAGCGTACTGAGTGGGGGTGAGCCGACGGCGCAGCTCTTCGTCCGAAAGGCTTGACGACAGGCATTGGCCTCGCGAGCGATCTGGAAGAGCTCGGGGCGGATATAGCAGTAGCCCGATGGGGTTCTTGTCCAGATAGTCCTCGGTGGTAAGTCTCCGCATCGTAGAAGTTGCGGAGGGGCTCACCGATGACGATGGGCTGTGTGTGCTCACGCTGTGGCGTCTCGATCGCCTTCTTGATCGTCGGTAGGTCTGCGGTGTCGGTGCACAGATGCCTGTGCGGTACTGATCGCCCGTCGCCACCCTTGCTTATTGAGCGACGCGTCGGGTCAATCGTCAGGAAGCAGAGCTCAAGGAGCTTGCTGAGGGCTTACCTGATCGGGAGCATGCAGGTGATGTACCGCTTCGGCAAAGCCTGTCGTGTGGCTACACTTCCTCGTAGCTGGGGCGGGTGGTATGGCCATTGGCGTAGCCGACCCTCTGTGGAGATGACGCCACGTACTTGCTTTGAAGAAGTGCTCGGTGCCCCAGAAGCAACCGCCGGCCAAATAGATCTCTTTCATAGGTGAAGTGGATGGAGTGTTGGGTGAAGGGTGTGTCTGCATGCGCATGGCTCAAGTCCTAAGGCTCCAGCTCGCCAGTAGTAGCAGAAGGGTCAGTGTACGGAGACTGTTCCGTTTCATAATGCCTGTTCTTTTAGACTGTGTAGGGGTTGATGGTAGTTTACTGACTTACTAACAGCGTAGACCTGACGATAGTTATAAAGCCATCCAATATCAGGGATAGTTTGAGTCAATATCGGGTGAGGGGTGCGAACCTCATATTGGTTCGTGCTCCGACCAATACTGGATTCACGCAGACCAATATAGGTTCGCTTGCAAACCAATATTGGTTCACACGTCGACCAATATAGGTTCATACCACCTACCACTATTGGTTCACTCTCATTTCGCTATGCGTGCGCACATTCTTCGTACCTTTATGCGCACATTCCCTCGGGATGGTGTCTACCTCATCACAATAACCCTTTACTGATAGAATCGCTATGAATATCCTCTACCTTATCGGAAATGGCTTTGACCTTAGACTTGGACTACCTACTCGCTATGCAGACTTTTTAAAGTACTACGAGAGGCAAACCCCGAAGCTTGGTGCTGATCTCAGCCTGCAAGAGGAGACTATCAAAAAGTATAAGAAGCGCTTCTTTGCTGAGATGGCGGAGCGAGAGGGGCGTGGCGAAGAGCAGTGGAAGGACTTAGAGATAGCTCTTGGTGAGTTTACTACAGCCTTTGGTGATGATGCGATGGGTTCTGTGACTTCTACGAGGGATATGAATCGCTCCTTAGAGGCCTATCTGTCGCAGTACAATAGCTTTGAGCCTACTCCCGAGGGGTCGAAGTTCCGAGAAGATCTGATTCTACCCCTATCGCTACCTCCAAGCAGAAAGAGGAGAAAAAGCTTCGTACTTTGACTATTGCTCAGGCATGGTATATTGACGTCATCTCCTTCAACTATACCTCATCATTTGAGTGCCTCTGTCAGGATGCCTTGCTGGTCGGAGAGCGCAACTATCCCGAAGGGTATAGTGGTCACTCCGTGATATATCAAGGAGTGAAGCATGTGCACGGATCATTAGGTGAGGGTGGAATCCTCGCGGTGTAGATCATGGCAGGAAAATCGCAAATGAGCAGTATCGGAAAAATGATGATGTCGCAGACCTCTTTGTAAGCCGCAAGCCAATGAAGGACGAGGAACGCTTGTCGATGAGGAGTGCCTAGCCTCATACGGGGGCTGATGTGATTTGCCTCTTTGGCTTGTCCCTCGGCCCCACAGATCAGATGTGGTGGACAGCCATCAAGAAGCGTTTTCTGGATAATCCAGGGGTCATCTTGCTCTACTTCCATTATGATCGATCTACTGATTCTACATTGAACTTTGATGGACGGAAGGAGAGACGAGCACGTCAGCACCTTATTGATGCACTGGGGATAGAAGCGGATCAAAAGGATTATAGGGATCGAATCTTTGTGGTGGTTGATTTGGATACTAACTCGGATGCTAAGCCGAGATGTTCCCCAAGCGATAGGTGTAAACAGCCTACCACGGTATGGTGATATAATAGCAGAAGGGTGCAGCTCCCGATGGGGAGTTGTACCGCTTCGCTGAGGGAGAGGAGAGGAGTTAGCGACGCTTGCGTCCCCAGCGCTTGTAGTACTCGTGTTCTTATCCCCGCGCTTCTTCTTCGCCTCGTCGGGCTTGACCTTGCGCAGGGCATCGGGCTTGCTGCCCAGAGGTGACTGCGTGCGGATGTCCCAGCGCTCTTCGGAGGTGAAAGCCCTTCTTGATGGAGATCGCCTGTGGGTGATAGTAGACCTCCTCGGGGCACGGTCAGTAGTCTCCAGGCGTGAAAGGCAGCGTTGTCGTCCGTATCGACGATGAGTCGGACGAAGTACTCACCAGGCTTCAGGTCGTGGAAGGAGACTTGACAGGACTCTGCGAGTCTTTGCTTCGGGGAGGCTATCGGCCTTAGCGGCTGAGGAGCTTGCTGAGAGTAGCTCGGCGAGCACCTTATCGCCTTCGGCTGAGGGCTACAGCGGGCTGTGCTTTGTGCGTCGTATCTCGCCTTGACCTCATGTCCATAGAACTGCTGGAGGACAGCAGCATCGCTCTTGTCTATGAGTTGGACGAGGGCGTGAGAGCGGATCCCTGAAGGGTGATGGTGAGCTGACCGAACTCGTCCTCCTTCTGTATCTCGCTGCGTGAAGGCAACGAGTCGCTGCAGCACCATAGATATCGCGTACGGCAGCCGAATCAATACGCGCCCGATGGCTCTTGCCGCTAAGGCCCGTGGGAAGCGGGCGTAGTAGCGCAGCTGATCCAGCAGGAGTCCTGCACGATAGTGAAGTCCTGGGGCTTGTAGGAGTGAGTTCTCCTGTACCTCCAGGCGAATAGCTGAGGAGGGAGGGCTGCAAGGGACGGGGGCCGTCACATGAGGCTGTCACTTGGGGTGCCAGCAAAAAGCCCCGAAGCCCGGTGAGGGTGATCTGTAGAGGAGACTTCTCAGCTTCGTGCGTCTTGTCATGCTTCTGGTTCGTACCTGAGGGCTTGATGAAGACGAGCGTATCAGTCTCTCTTGCAGGCGGAGCAGTGAGTCTGTCTTCTCGTAGGTGAGAGCGAAGCGCACCGAGTCACGTGCAAGGGCTCCCTTGTCACGTGCCATAGGTCGAGCGACCTTGCCCTTAGCCGCAGCCCAGTAGAGGGATTCGGCTGGTGTGACGGCTTGTCCAGCGAGCGAGGCGAGGGAGCCTCTGGGCTCAGCGAGGGACTCCATTCAGCGAGATCAGCTATCAGGACGGCTGTGGCGCTCGAGTCCTGTACTGCTGCACCTTCGCTACCGAATAGCGTGGGCGATGTCGCGAGGAAGTAGTAGGTGAAGGGATAGGTGACGAGTGAGTCGCGGTGAAGCGTGTCACGGCGCGCACGATGGAGTCGATGCGTATCGTGTCGGTACGCATGCTGTCACGTAGCGTCGTCTGGAAGCTCTTCGGCGAGAAGGCAAGACCTCACTGCGGTCGCTGTACTGATAGTTGGCATCGTTGTCCTTCGTCGCAAAAGACCTTGTAGGTGCTGTTGAGAAGCCCACGCATGGTGAAGATCCAGCTTATTGGTCTTACTGACAGGGGAAGGGACGTTTACGGAGCGTACTATCGTTGATATCTGCAGCGGGATAGCCCTCACGATGAGTCCTTCGACGGCTCGAAGGTCAAGAGCATCGGCGACCCGACCCGCCAGCCGCATCGAGTCGATCTGCCCACCTGTGGAGATGAGATAGCTGAAGCCCTGCAGTGGGTTGTCCTCGTTGTTGTCTACAATGACATCATCGGGCAGAAGCTGTAGGTCGTATTGGGGCGTAGGGTGTCGGAGAGCACGATGGAGACGTGGCGCCCTGTTGGCCGTGATACGTGCTGCCTCCTCACGCTGTGAGGGATACGATGATCTTGTCCGTCTGACTGGAGAGCTTGACGTTCTCATCGGGGTCAGGGTGAAGTGGCAGCGTATTGACCCCTGTAGCCTCACTGCAGGTGAGGCTCTGTAGGAGGCGAGGTGGCTCCGTGTCAAAGGGCCACCTTCGAGATGTACTGGTTCGCACAGCCCCATAGCAGGAGGATCCTGCCAGAGGCCGAGCACAAAAGTGCATCGCCCTATTTGGGTTCATCCAATAGTAGCTGATTACATATGTGAGACGAGCGGACACTCATCGGTGAAACCCCGAATAGCGGGGGCTAAGCATTACGCTTGCCCTGCTCGTCATGATCTTGAGGACCTTGAGGTCGGTCAGGGCCATACCATCGCGACCGAGGTCAGCGAGGTTGCGGATACGGTAGACATCGATCATCATCTCTACGATACCCTCGGTAGCGGTGACGACGTGTCCTGCATAGAAGAGACATAAGCGGAGAGGAGCGGAGCTCACGCCCGTCGAGTGCTATGAGGGCTGCAGCTGGGCTTAGCGCCGTCACAGATCATCCCCGAGACGTTGCCGATCATATTCTTCACTGCTCCGATAGACTGCTCCTTCGTACCACCATGAGGGAGGTGATGGCACAGGCAGAGCCAATCCCTGAGACGACCATCCCTGCAGAGGCAGGAGAGGCGGCCCAAGAGCCGCTTGATATAGACGACGAGGAGGCTACTGAGCATGATAGTCGAGTGGTGACCTCTCGGGCCTGCTGCTCTTCGGCGAAGGTGTGTAAGGACGGGGAAGCATCGAGATCCCTGATTGCCGCTACCCGGGCTGTACATCACCGTGATGGGGGCACCATCCACTGAGCGTGCACATGCGGAACTGGTATGAGGCCAGCATCTGCGTAAGGGGCGTATTGCCGAGATAGCGACGTCCCATATCGCTATTGATGAGCTTTTGCCGAGGCTATGCCCATAGCTGTGAGTGAAGGAGTACTGCTGGCACGCTTATTCTGTAGTGCAGCCTCGTGTAGATGAAGTCCAGCTCTCCAGCGCAGACCATACAGAGCTACTACACAGACGAGGTCCGAGTTCAAGGCGATCGTCTCCTCTTCGTCCTTAGCTCAGGACCACTATTACGCAGGGCGTATCCTGCGGCACGTGGCACGAAGCGGTCTTCGCCATCATAGGTGAGTGCTGTGAGGCCTGTAGAGTAGCCTGGATGATGGCCCAGTGATGGCCGCCTCCGTATCGGTCAGTAGGGACTTCGACGCAGAGGCGGTCGCGATCGTCACCTTCTTCAGCCCAATCTGGATGCGCCGCTTGCACCAGCTTCTGGGCGCTTTGAAGCTCCTCATCTGTGAAGCTGTCAGTAGCTCAGCTGCTTCTCCGGGCGCTGCAGATGGCACCAGAGAGGCGATCGCGATGGGGATGACCCGAGGTCCCCGTGCGGGGATCCGACGCCCATGTTCTGGAGCGACATTGCCGCTGAGCAGGACTTCATTGAGCGGGCCGGTCGTCTGTGCCGCACGCAGAGCTGCGGCGAGGCTACGGCTGCCGGTTCTGGTACAGCCAGTAGCGGGGAACGACTTCACGGTGCATGAGAGCAGTGATCTGCCGTATCTGTGTGGGTGTAAGCATGGGTTCTGGTGGTCTAAGGTAAGTAGTGTGGTAGTAAGTGTTACGCCTGAGTGCGAAGGATCGTAGTGAGCTTTGGCATCCTTCGTCTTGAGATCGGGATCACTCCGTTCATCGCAGGCTCCCAAGCACCATAGTTGGGGTTGGGTAGGACGATGAAGCGCTTACCGAACTCAGCGGCAAAAGCGTGAGACGCCTGGTCACGTACGGCCTCGTCTACGTACATCAGTAGTGAGTCACCGAGGTGTCGCCGGAACATTAGGATGTTGTGTCTTGAGTACCTACGCCGACGGGAGGTCTTGTCGGAGGACTTGTCTTGAAACATGAAGTGGCTATCCTCTACCTGTGGGAAGCCCAGATCACGGAGGGTTCTTCTTCGTACCAGCACGGTTGACCTCATCACGGTTTGGAGATGTGGCAGATGTCTACCTGAGAGCATCAGCCTTCGGAAGAACTCGACAGCGCCCTGCAGAGCTATAGCGTCAGCCTGATCACACCCAGCGGTCCCACGAAGGCTGGGGGAAGTCCTCGCCCTTGGACGCGGTAGACGGAGTTCGCTGAGGTTGTCGACGATGGTCTCCGCCGGTATCGGTGACGACGGGCCCAGCGCTGACGCCCAGGCTAAAGGAGTTGATGTAGCCGCTACGGGAGCGCTCGGTAGCGATATTAGTCCCAGGCCTGCTGGCAGGTGCTATACTCGGCGAGCGCTGGATCAGGCTGCCGAGAAGGCCCTGACCGAGGTGGGGCTCATGGCATGAGGCTACACCTTCCCACTTGGTGAGTAGAGGTCGTGATTCTGTTCTGTTTGAGCCAATGGCAGTAAAGCTAACTCGAGAGGTGTGAGGGATAGTGCGGTAGAAGCTCGAGTGAGGAGTTTCGTGGTATTCATTATCGTGGTGGTGTTAGGATTCCTTGTTGGTTTGTGTGTGCTGAGGGCTGCCAGGTGCAGCATAGCGGGCTGTACTCCTTGGCTACGCCGAGCATGCACTGCTGCTCACCAGAGACGAGGCGGTAGGGAGTGGTCTGCCCAGCTCCCCAGCCTACACGATCGCGTGGATCTTGTCTACCAGGTCAGCTATAGCAGCAGCTGCAGCCATGGGGCCGAGGCGGCGGCGGAGGTCCATATCCAGTCCAGCGAGGATGATAGGATCCCCTGGTCTCGCCAGCTGCTCGACGACCTCGGGGGAGGTGCTCATCGAAGAACAGCCTCGTCGATGCGCGATGACGTCGACGTCCGAAGCTAAGGAGGAGGTTCGAGGCAGGTTGCATCTAGTCGTGAGGCGATAGCATTGCGGTCGTGGGGGACGACCTCGGTCCATCACTGCGGGTGTCTACTGAGGGCTTGAGATCTCGCTAGCCCCTGCGATCTTGGCACGGCGCAGGCGAACGAAGGAACTCCTCTGTCTTACCGCTGAACATCGACCGCAGATCAGTCTACCCGCGTACACGGCCTGACCACGTCTCAGATGGATTAAACGTGCTTGTCCTCCATCTCGTACCAGCGTGCGGTGAGGCGTCGTGCCCGCCTTCGATCTCCTCTATAGTGACGCGTACCGTGTCGGCTGGTAGGATGTCCTCCATGACCTCTGGCCCCTCAATGAAGCGAGTGCGCCACTCTGGAGAGTAATCGCTGGCTCCAGCGCATCATTGAGACTACTCAGGCGATAGCAGTCAGTGGTAGATGTGATCTCCCGAGGGCTCAGCAGCGATATTCGCTGATAATAGAAGGTCAGGCTATTGATGACATCCAGCACGCCGAGGGCTTCGCAGAGGGTACCCGTGAAGGTCATCTTGCCAGTCCCCATGGGGGCATAGAGGCAGTGTCCGGGAGGACCTCTCGATGAACTGGCGCGCACGGGCCCAGCGTGTCAGGGAGGCTAAGAGGGCAAATGGTCTCAGTGTCCATTCGCTTGTCTTGATTTGTGCCGAGCCTATGTGCCCCAGCATACTGCTCACCCGCAAATTTAAGATATTCGGTGCATAGTCTACCCATACCTATATAGAGAGGCTGCTACGCTACGTCGGAGAAGCAGGGGCAGCCTCTAAACTCATATCACGTGACGTCGTGTCCTCGGGCGATAGGGGCGGGATTCCAGGTGAACTTCGGCCCGTGATAGCCTGAGCAGCGAGGATCTCGTGCCCGTAGTGTGGCCGCTGTCACAGGTCTGGACGAGTCGCGCCGCTCTGAGAGGCGGTTGAGGGTTGATTGATCCGACGAGCTCAGTACTGGACGTTGCTCTTGAGAAGAGGCGCAGGTGCCTGGGCGATCTGTACGCCGGGTCAGAGAAGCTCTTGGTCTTGACCAGCTCACGTTCCACTCATTTCGACGCCGACCTTGCCTCCTTCTGTGCGCCATCTTCGAGGATAGCAGCACCCGTGGCGTCTACGAGAGGACGCCTGGCACTGCGGTGCGCAGACTGGCGGCGGCCGCCGTGCGGTCGGTGACTGCGGGTTCTGCACTTTTGACTTGACGTGGTGCGCTGACCATTGAGCCCGTGAAGGTACCACGTGAGAGCAGTGTTCAGTGGGCGGATGGGGTTGAGTGCCGATCAGTGTAAAGTAGCCGCTAGAAATATGAGGGCGTGCGAGTGATCTCACTCCGTGAGGTCATCCGAGGATGGTCTGAGGCATCCTCCTACTGCGCGTTGGCCGGTCTGAGCCGTCAGCCTTGGGCTACAGAAGGACTCGTAGTACATGGGCTGCGCCGTGGTCGCCCTGGACGGACCTTCTGACGACGCCCCATTCCTGGTTGACGACGTACTTGTTGCTGGTGAGCGTGAGGAGGGCCGGCCGAGGAGAGCCAGCGATGAGCGATCTTACCCTCGAGGTTCAGCCCGGACCTTGGCACCGAGGGAGACCTGCTGACCATTGTCGCCGATCCGCAGAGTTGCGTGGCGTGTGGTGAGACGCCGTTCTCGAACTTTGTGTCCTTGTGGTTCGGAAGACGTCGAGGCAGACGGGTGCCAAAGCGCTTCGACGAGACGACCTGCTGCACCACCGAGGGTGGTACATATCGTTGCTCAGGCTGGAAGGGTGGGAGATCTCGGACGAAGGTCCTCAGCATTGAGTCTACGCTTGTGCCCACCACCGACGACCCGACGTGAAGGTCTTCGTCAAAGACACCTGAGGTGCACGGAAAGCACTTAGCACCAGGTGGCGCGGATGTTGATATTCTTCAGACAGGACGGGTTTGTGGCGCAGGGTACGCGCGAAGCTGAAGAGACCTTCTTGACGGCAGAGTTCTCGTCGAGGCGCGTGGCCTGAGTAGGACGCTCCAGCGGTAAACGTTTGCTTCCGGTCGATCTGGCAGCCGTGGCTGGCGTTGCGGATGACCTGACAGCAGGGAGAGGAGATGGGGTTGGCGCTGGTCGGGGAATTGACCATCGCTGACAGCGGTCTCGGTCTCCACATTCTCTAGGAAACATCTTCTCCTCGGGGCGGTCAGAGCTGTATTCAGCACCGGCGAGGAGCTGAGGCGGGCATGAAGAGGTGGTGGGAGTCCATGGGTGTACTGCGCACCACCGACCCATCATCATCCACGGGTAGCCACAAGTTCTTCCGTAGTCAGAGGGTGTGGATGGGGCGACCGATAGAGCCTGCATTCACGCTTGCCACTCGTCGGTGGTCTCGTTTGCCATCCTTGTCAATGTGCATCGTCGCCTGCCTACGTTGCGGAGCTTCGTCTCGCGATACCACCACCGTACGTGGCTGTTGCGGGTGACGTGCGACCACTGAGCCGTAGAGCTGAGTGGTGCACGTGGTCTTCGCTGTATGCCAGCCTGATGGAGCTTGGAGTTCCACTTACATCTACGCGTGACGGGCAGACTCAGCTACACCAGCTACCTGCACTCGGGTGATCGATGTGGTCTCGACCACCGCGACGGAGCTTCCGCTGAAGAACATGGACTTACCGCCGGTCAGGCGCGGTAGCCGTCCGTCGCAGGCGCGTAACCACGCGAAGCCGGTGCCGGGAGTCAGACAGACCAAGCTCGCTGTAGCCATCGCCATAGCCGATCGTGCCTCTTTTGCGGTAGCGAGCCTGCGCGAAGACGCGGCTGCCAGCACGGTGATCGTCGCTGAGCAGGTGAGCCGTTGAAGCTCACGTTAAAAGTCCAGATCCTTGAGGCGAGCGGGGCTCTCGTGAAGGGAGAAGCTATTGCGCTGGGGCTCGCGGTGATGATGTTGATCTGCCCTGCGACAGCAGAGAGGGCCGAGGCAGCCCACCGCCACGTGCGCGCGCGACGCGGCGTCATGGGTCGCATGATCTAGCTCCAGACCGCGGGCCTGCTGCAGTTGCACTCTGACGGTGGACGGCTGTCGTACGAGGATCTGCGTGGTAGCCGGCCAGGGAGCCATTGCCACGTACTTGACGCCAGTTCTGGCAGTTATCTGGAAGAGCACGCTAGCTCGGAAGATCGTGCTTGGGCGAGGTTGGCTAGCATTAAGAGTGCTCTCGAAAGCTTTGATGTGTCAAGCACAGGGTGACAGGCATCCATGAACGAGAACGGCGTAGCCAACCCTGACGGTTGAGGAGGAGACGACGACCTCGCCGATGCGGATGTTGTCTGGCTCTTGCATCAGTTCGCCGACGCATGACCTGAGATCAGTCTCCACGGTGCGCTCTTGGCTGAATAACCAGGGCCGCATGACGAGGAATGTCACGCTCTGCCCGGGTGCTTGATGAGTAGGCACCCTGTGGCATCGGCCAGCGCGTACAGAAAGGTCACCAGCACACCCTTGATAGCGATGAGCACCTGGAGATGATTCGCCAGTGCTTCGCTATCTTAATGATGTGCCCATGTAATGTTGGCGTCGGTCCGGCCGCTCTTGTGCACTGCCAGCTCACTGCAGATCGATGGCTGAGCCGAAGGATCTGTGTTGCATCGCGCTCGCGCTTTCACCGCAGGGGCGCTCAGGCAATAAAGCTGCCCGTGTTACATGACTATGGTGAGGCCAGGGGTGCTGCCGCGTGCAGCAGTACTCGCCATAGCACCTTCTCTTACTCTTTTGCAAAATAATCGCAAATGTAGATTATAGGGTAGATGCAGTACTCATCGTATATACCTAATAATGGGTGCTGAGTATGGAAGTTAAGCATATCAAGTCGAGGTGCATTTCCTCCATAACAAGCTGCATTTCCTTCATAGCTCTACGAAAAGGATTACTCATCGTACGTGAGATTTAAATCATATGTACAGAGAACTTATCATCTATGCACGTGAACTGAGCTACCCACGTAGACTAGCGGATTACACAGCTACTGAGTGCAGGACTGCTGCAATAGATCTACGACTCATCTGTATGCGTATACAGCTACTTACAATAGCTCTTTGATCCTTCCTGGCGCATAGGATCCGAGACGCTTTTCGCTGCCTTCGTCATCGCCAAAAGCACCATGCATGCAAAGGAGTACAGCTCTGCTCAGAAATGGGCCCGCAGTGCAGGTGTCTCGCTGCTTATAGCGTGGGCAGATGAGGTGCGAGTCACTTCGTTCTGCAGAAGGTTCAACGAGTAGGTCTTATCCTTGCACTCGTGAGGAAGTGATGGGGACACTACGAGGATCATGTTCTTGTTGGCATGGATCACGTCTTGTGATCCTCTGGACGAGACAGCTACGCAGGCGTATGGTCATGAAATATGAGCGGCGATCGATGAACGCTTATCGCGCAGAACTCGGTTCTCGCGGCGGTAGAGATCGAGGCGGTATCTGGCACGACTCCATATACAGGAGGCACTGGCCCGATCATAGAGACATGGCGGTCAGGAGGGCCCGCTGCGGCGGCGCGCACTGCTGAGGCCGTCGGCGGCTCTCACCAGAGCAGCGAACTACGATCCTGGCATAATCTCCGATGAGCGAAAGTCGACTATACGTGAGGTGTGGTGCATATCTGGGGCTGCTCAGCACTGTCGCAAGGAGCTTGACGACCACTGGCCGTAACAGGTATCGTCACTCCGGCGCTTCACGGTCGGGCAGACGTGATCTCACGCTTCACGCCATGCCTGGATATGCGGGCGATGTGTGTGGCTATAGAAGACTACAGCATGATCTCCAAGGTCCACCGCGCACGTGCTTTTGCCAGCGGTCTTCGGCGCATATGCATTCCTGACAGGTTACCTGCACTGGTGATGCTCACGGGTGGCTCGTCTTCGATTTGACTACAGAGCTGCAGTCGGGCAGGCGCGGATGGGCTTGTCAGACACTATCGGCTCCGATCACTACTCCACACGGTCGCCAGGCACGGCGCTTCGGTGAGACGGGCGGCTGCGCGAGCGGCGGCTAGAATGATTGTTGCGATAGATGGGTCCGCTAAAGCCTGGCTCACACGACCACGGTAGTCGTCACCACTTTGAGATCCTCGCCATGCGGATCTCCACGCCGTAGCGCTGCTCGGGCCACACGCGGCTGGTATAGTCAAGAACACCAGTACACTGCGAATGTAGGAAGAGACGCGCACCTGCGCGAACGGAGTCGTAAGCGATCACATGTCTCCGGGTGTGCCGCTAGCGCTGAGGATGGGCGCGGCGCTTTACTGTGTCAGCTTCCAACTAGAAGTCTCTCGTGGCTCAGCGAGCTGTGGTGATGCCCTGCTCTCGGGTCTTCGTCTCGCTTGGTGGAGAAAAGGGTCCCCACGAGATTGAAGCTCAGTTCGTCCTTCTCCCAAGCTTACGCCTGGTAGGGGTCAAGAAGGTTGAGTGAACTGTCGTCTACTACCGTAATGGTGGTCAGCTTCTCCCCAGCTACTCCACTACGGTGTAGAGACCTGGGCCGATGTTGATCGGGAGAGCTTCGTACCACACCTCTCGGCTCGCTACGAGCCTCCCTGACGGCATTGACGTAGCCGTACTCATGGGCAGAGCTGTGCAGCGTAGTGCTGCCTGCATGTGGTTATGGCTGTCCTTGCGTGATCTCAGGTCACGACTAAGTCACGTGATAGTTCGAGTGTGTACTCAAGCTCAGCTTGCCAGGTCACTGATCAGGGAGGCATAGACTTCATCGTTTCCGAAAGCCTGTGGTGAGGCTTGTTTGAGTGAGCCACCTGCGATGTAGCCGTCGTCCGGTCCGGAGACGATGATATTGATCACACACTCTGACATCGATGTCGAGCAGGGGAGGTGTCGTGAGACCTCTACTCGCTTGATCTTCTCTTGGGCAGCATAAGTACATCCGTCTTGGTGGAGCGTATCCATTGATCGGTAGCTACCTCTCCACCCTGCCTATCAGGCGGTCGTTCATCACATCGTAGTGACTGAGGTAGGGGTCTTGAGCAGATCCTCGTAGCTGTGTGAGACTCTTGGACATCCTTACGAGCAAGGGTGATCACCCTACGGTCGGCTCAGCTGATGCGTGCCTGAGCCTGTGCACCACATCCTCCAGCACCTGACTATCTTGCTGCAGCTGATCGAGAAGCTCCACCGTGAAGCCTTGGCTGGGCATCACGATACGAAGCCGTCGCTCCAGAGGCTTGTAGCCGAGGAAGCTAATACGTAGAAGATAGCGCCCGACCTTGACGTCACTAAAGAGATAGCCACCTTGAAGGGTCTGTAGCCCTCAGAGGACGAGCGTCGAGGTCCGCTCACTCACGCGAGCGTGACGGGAGGCAAGGCGATCGGCTCCTTGTCTTTATGCGTCCTCCACCTGCCCCGCACCTCGACCTGAGCGAGGAGGTTACGCGTAGCAATAAGAGGAGGCGATTAGGCAGGACTCTACTCATAGACGCTCTAAGGTAAAGGTCCATGGGACCAAGCTTCTGAATAGGGTATGTCTCGAATCATGAAGTCTCATGATCCAGCATAGTAGTCATTAGCCTGTGTCGGGTGTGTGATGACGATCTTATCGAGCATCTCTCCCGTTATCTTGAGGAGCACATCAGCCAGCTTCTTGTCCTGCACCATGCGCCCTGAGACGAAGAGCTTGTAGTTAAGGCCTTCTGCATCGGAGATCGTCACCCCCTTCCGATGGGCACCCTTGATGGCGCTCGTCGCCAGGTCAAGTGCCAGCTTATCACCATCTTCCTTCTTGGGTATAATTGTAGATACTGTGAGGTACTTCTCCATGGCATCGAGCCGGATATGCGTGCTGATATTACCAGTGAAGCCTGGATTCTTTTCAATAGCAGTTTCACGAAAGCGGTACGTACCACTCGGGGAGATGTACCGATGAGGACATGGATGCTTGCAGGGATCTATAGGGTACGCCCCTTGAATGAAGCCTCTCCGTTAGCATTCGTCATCGTGACTGCGATGATGTCATTGGGCTTATCTTGGAGGGAGAGGTAGACCGGTAGATAGGGGAAGCGCTGCTCGGCTCCGGTCTTAGTCTTGCAGTACACGTTGCCGAGGTAAAAGAACTCTGTGGTTCGCTGAGCATACAGAGCGAAGCTCGAGAGTAGTATGCTCACGGCAATAAAGTAGGGGTCGTTAGTGATTTCATATTGATTTGAATTAAGATGGGCGGGGTATCTGTGTCTCATTCTTTGAAGCGATCCTTGGGTCGCTCCTCTGCGTTGGGTGGGTGGTGATGCGTTTTCTCTTGGGTGTTAATCTCCTTATAGCACTTATGAATGGGAGGAAGCACTATGATTATTCCTGTGATAAAGGTAGATGTATTCAAGTTATCGTCAAAATGTGACGGATGAAGCACGATCAACTCCAGCTAAGGTATGCGGTTGTGCGTCAGCTTTGGTGAGG
>BNJV01000299.1_pt1 | contig 29151 bp, 42 predicted proteins | sample 8540591 | NCBI WGS metagenome assembly BNJV01 (sample SAMD00202457, study PRJDB9452) | human saliva metagenome | host: Homo sapiens | reverse complement strand
CTTTGCGATGCGTTGTCTGCGGCTCGTGTTGAGTATTTCAGGATTAGTGCGCTCCTTAGGGTGTCATACTTTTGATGATGGCTTCAATGCCTTTGAACGCATTATCATCGATATCAACGTCCTTAATGGCTTTACCTACGCCCGGAATCATACTTGCTAAGTCTTTAAGATTGCCCATTTTCTTAATCTGTTCAATCTGACCGAGGAAGTCGTTGAAATCAAATTTATTCTTTTGTATCTTCTTTTTGGAGTCGTCTTGCGTCTTCTTCGTCGAACTGTTCTTGCGCGCGTTCAACGAGTGAAACGATATCACCCATGCCGAGAATTCGGTCAGCCATGCGCACAGGATGAAACGCATCAATCGCTTCCATCTTCTCTCCTGTGCCGACAAACTTAATGGGTTTCGTGACAACCGTACGTATTGAAAGTGCTGCTCCGCCTCGAGTGTCACCATCAAGTTTGGTCAAAACAACGCCATCGAAGTCGAGTCTGTCGTTAAATTCCTTTGCCGTGTTCACAGCGTCTTGGCGATCATGGAGTCAACCACAAAGAGAGTTTCGTCTGGATGAAGTGCATTTTTGAGATTAGCAATCTCATTCATCATCTCTTCATCAACCGCAAGACGACCTGCAGTGTCGACAATCACAACATCATATCCCTTTGCTTTTGGCCTCACGCACAGCGTTGTTAGCAATCGTAATGACATCTTTGCTCTCAGGGTTCTGAGTATCATCGGGACACCAATCTGCTCGCCAACGACTTTTTAATTGCTGAATAGCAGCAGGACGATAAACGTCACAAGCCACCAACAAAGGTTTCTTATTGCGTTTGTTCTTAAGCAGGTTTGCGAGCTTTCCACTAAAAGTTGTCTTTCCCTGAACCTTGCAAACCACTCATTAGAATGATGGCAGGATGGCCTTCAAGTTGAATGTCAACAGTGTCTCCTCCCATTAAATCGGCCAACTCATCATGCACAATCTTCACCATCAACTGACCCGGCTTAACTGCTGTAAGCACGTTCATGCCCATGGCTTTCTGCTTTTACTGTGTCTGTAAAACTCTTGGCAACTTTGAAATTAACGTCTGCATCGAGCAGGGGCTCTACGTACATCTTTCAACGTCTCTGCAACGTTAATCTCGGTGATTTGACCTTTCACCTTTCAATATTTTGAATGATCGTTCTAACCTATCACTTAAGTTTTCAAACATAAATTAAAAGTCTTTTTATAATTCTCTCATTAAAAATGAGGTCTTCTTAGTGAGAATGAAAGTCAACTCATTTTAGACAATGCAAAAGTAAATAATATATAGGAGAAACACTACTATCTAAACATGAATTTACAAATAATTAAGAAAAAATGATTCAACATGTTAAAATATGCCCAATGCATCTAAAAATTGAACAGTGAAAACTAAAGGTAAATGATCACTAAATCCATTTTGATAACGCGCTCCATGGAAATTTCTCAATGGTTGGACTCCACCATAGATTTCATCTTCAGTTAAGAGGAATGGAAAAGTCAGCCACATAACAACGCTGAAAGAAAAGGAATCAGTGGGTCACTACAAAAGATATGGTCCAAACTTCCCCATTCTCCACGATATTTATACGTACCTTTTCGCCCCATGATTCCCAACAGCCGAAGCAGAAACATCCAAGAAATCATGATGCATAACATACTGAATACTAACATCTTTTGATAGTCGTTAAAGTCTCCCGCAATAACAATCTTAGCATTGTTTGAATGATTTCTCACGGAATCAACAGCCTCAACCAATCGCTTTTGCATGACTGCCATTCGGTGATCACGAGTGGCTAATTCGCCGCCCATTCGACTTGGCGCATGCACCACAAACACATGAAGTGTGTCATCGTTTATTAGTTGTCCTGCCGCATAGAGTATATCTCGGGTTGGTCGCATGCCTTTAATCGGAGCCACACGGATGCTATTCCAGCGCAACAACTTAAATGAAAAAGGTGAATAAAGCAATGCAACATCAATGCCACGTACGTCAGGTGACTCGGTCATCACATACTCATAACGTGCCTGACGAAGTAGGGATCGTTTGGTAAGATCACGCACCACACTGTCATTTTCGACTTCACACAGCGCAACAAGATCGAGTAAAAAGCCATTTGTTTTCATGCTTTCCACAAGCTATTATGGATTGACCAATGTGGTTAAGTTTATTCCAATAGCGACTTTTATTCCAGTGATGATAACTCTCTGGCAAGTATTCCATGTCTTGTTTCAGGCTATCATGTTGTGTGTCGAAAAGGTTTTCGCAGTTCAATTCAACGAAAGTAAAGACCCCAAGTAACAGATACAACCAGTGCATAAGCATTATTTCTAAGAGATATCTTCCTTTACATGTCGGCGAATCCGTGCGAGAAAGTCTTTCATTGCATCAGCATCTTTGTGGTCAATGATGTCAATGAGTTCTTTCAAAGCCTCTCTAATCTTAGCCACTTGCCCACTCGTGAACGGATTGAAGAGGATTTCTTGCAACAGATAATCATCCTCATTCAACATCCTTTGGCTATTTTCATGTGCCGTTTGAATGTTGTTCCCGGCGCATCTTGATGCTTCATGACCGCGGCGAAGGCGAAAGTAGAGACAAACGGAATGCTCAATGAATAAGCAACTGTTTCATCATGTTCCTGAAAAGAATACTCATAGATGTTCAATCCAAGTCGTTGATAGAGGTCCTTAAAGAAGATTCGTCCCATATAATCCCCTTCATTAATGATAATTGCATTCTCTTCGTTCAGCTGATGTAGGGTTGGCAAATGTCGGTCCAAAACATGGGATGAGTGCTCACATAAGGTCGATTGCAGGTCTCATAAAAAGCCTTTAAGCCCGTCTTTACACTTGCTATATCACTCAAAATGCAATCTTTCGGCAAATAAGGAGCACTTCTTGAAATGCAGGAAGCGTGTATTTAACCGTCACAGCATTAATAACTAACTCGGGAGAAAACTGCTTTTACCTCTTCAAGATTGGTGAATCTTTGACAGTTATACGTAAAGCGCATGCGCCTAATATCCTTCTCATAGACGGCTACTTCGTGTTCAAAGCTGAGCAAATCGATAAAGAAACTCCCCATCTTTCCTGCTCCCATCACTAATATTTTCATGGCTATTGATTTATGATTTCCATCTGTTGACGAACACTTTCTTCGTGGATATGCTCGAAGATTTGAGCCGCAAACTCCGGACTCATGCCACAAAGACTCGCCTGAGCACCACGCTTTGACAGTATCTCATTATATCGGTTGGTCTGCAGAATCGTCATATTATGTTCCTTCTTATAAGTTCCAATCTCTCGGCAAATGCGCATTCTCCTGGCCAAAAGTTCCATCAATTGGCTGTCAATATCATCGATTTGCGTTCTCAATTGGCGTATACCTTCGTTCGTTGTATGCTCATCTCGCACAATCAACAAACTCAATATATAATCCAAAAATATCTGGAGCCACCTGCTGTTTGGCATCACTCCAAGCCTCATCGGGCGAACAATGGCTCTCAACAATCAATCCATCGAAGCCTAAATCCATTGCTTGCTGACACAAGGGTGCTATCAAATCGCGTCGTCCTCCAATATGACTCGGGGTCGCAAATCAAGGGTAACTCGGGAATGCGTCGATGCAATTCTATCGGTATTTGCCACATAGGCTGATTATGATAAATCTTCTTTTTCGCAGCTCGAAAAGCCTCGATGAATTGCGCCCTAAGCGTTTAATGCCCGCTGATTCAATCGTTGTAGTGCACCTATCCACAACTCAATATCAGGGGTTTACGGGATTTTTCACCAACACAGGGACATCAATTCCTTTGCAAACAATCAGCCAAAAGCCTGCATTGCAAAGGGGTTAGCGGTCGTACGAGCCCCTACCCATAACACATCAATTTCATATTTCAGGGCCAATGCTACATGTTCAGGTGTGGCCACTTCTGTGGCTGTGAGCATGCCTGTTTGTGCTTTAACTTCTTTCATCCAAGGCAGAGCCATCTCACCATTTCCCTTCAAATCCTCCCCGGTTTTTGTACGTGGTTTCCATATTCCTGCACGAAAGATGTGGCAACCTTTTAGCAGCCAGCTTGTTTTGCGGTGGTTAGCACTTGTTCTTCTGTTTCAGCAGAACACGGACCGGCAATCACGCAGGAAGGCCGCTCACTATCACTCAGTAAGTTTAATGCTTGTAATTCAAGTTCCATATCGTTTATATTTTTTATGCTATATTGTTTTGCTTAATAATTGTCTGTTTTACTTTGCAATGAAGCAAGTGTTACAATGAAAATTTCTACACGTTCAACAAAGTTCAACTCTTCAAACCATGGAGACAGCGTGCTAAAATGAAACATTTTGTGATTCTTTCTAAGGCTTCATTCAATAGTGTTTCGTTTGCACAAAGACTTAAACGCACATAGCGTTTGCCTCGCTCTCCAAAAGATAAAACCGGGCGTTATAAAGACTTTGGCCTGATGAAGTATGGCTTCCGTGAAGTCTTCTACATCCGAATAACGCTCTGGTATGCGCCCCAAAGAAACAAACCAACTTGCCGTGGGTCGAAAAGAACAAACCTCAAAAGCAGCCATTATTTTTCTCGGCAATCTTTCTTCTGCGAAGATACACATTTACATTGAATTCGCGATGCCATGCATCGTCATTTGTGTTAAAAGCTTCAGCCGCTGCCAACTGCAAACCGCGAAATGTGCCACTGTCAATGTTGCTTTTTAATCTTTAATATCCAGCTGATAAACGTTGGATTGGCACACACATACCGACACGCCAGCCCGGCATATTATAGGCTTTACTCATCGAATTGAACTCAATGCAACAATCACGCGCCCTTCTACCTGCATAATTGATCTCTTTTCATCTGTATTAAGAATGAAAGAATAAGGGTTATCATTAACAATAATAATGTCGTTTTCTTTGCCAAAGGCCACCAACCGCTCAAAAGTCTCACGATGGGCATTCCTCCTGTGGGCATATTGGGATAGTTCACCCACATTAACTTGACGCCCGTGAAGTCCATTTTTCTCAAGCAAGTCAAAGTCGGGTTGCGATCGTTGTCTTCACGAAGAGGATAGTTCACAATCTCTGCACCAAGAATTTTTGCTCAGACTTGTATAGGTGGGATAGCCTGGATCGGGCACTAAGACCTTGTCTCCTGGGTCTACAAAGGCTAAGGTGGTATGCAAAATACCTTCCTTACTGCCTATCAAGGGCAGGATTTCTGTTTGTGCATCCAACGCAACTCCATACCAACGGCGATAAAAACCAGCCATAGCTGCGCGTAGTTCTGGCGTGCCAACAGTTGGTTGATAGCCACGAGCATCGGGCTCACGCGACACTTCACACAACTTCTCTATGGTTTTGTTTAGAAGGTGGAAGGTCGGGACTTCAATTGCAAGACTAATGATTTGTTCCCCAGCAGCATTGCGTTTAGCGATTTCTTTCAGCTTTCTACTGAAGTAATATTCCTGTATCTCAGTGACTCTTTTTGCAGCTTTCATATTCTCCAAGTATTTTAATGTTCTTTACAAGCGGTGTAATGGCGTCTATACTCTGGCGATATCGCGTTGGGTTTGCAAACACAACATCGACATAGAACATATATTCCCACTCGCGACCAATAATCGGAAGTGACTGAATCTTAGTGAGATTGATGTCATAAAAAGCTAAGAATGGTGAGTATCTTACTAAGGCTTCCTTCTTCATCAGGCAGGCTAAACACAAAGGCTGGCCTTGTCAATTTGTATATTCGGCAACATGGAAGGGGCTTGCAAACTATGGCTCAACACAAGAAAACGCGTATAGTTGTGCTTGTTGTCGTGTATATCTTCTTGCAACACTTTCAGCCCATATAGCTGCGCTGCATAGTCAGAACAGATGGCAGCCCAACCGTGTTTGTCATGTAAAAGCAATCTCTTCGCACTGCCAGCTGTATCTTCTGGACACGACTGCTTTGAATTCGGAATGTAGGTCAAGAAACTTGCGGCATTGTGCCAAGGCAACAGGGGTGAGAATGTACTTCATGGATTCTATTCCAGATCGTCATCGGCAAGGCAGCAGATGGAATGCTTGATATGAAGTTTATGTTCGCCCACAACGACAACCCCCACTCGACCGCAACAACTCATAATTATGAAGTAACGAACCTGCAATGGTATTCTCGATGGCAACCAATCCCATGACAGTTGCGTCTTGTTGAATTGCTTCGAACACCTGCTCAAACGTTTTACAACAAATCAATTCTATGGGTTCTCCTTCAAAAACTGATGCGCTGCAATGTCATGAAATGAGCCTTTCGTGCCTTGTATTGCTATTTTCTTCATAGGTTAAAAATGAAAAACGGCCCTCACTCTATCAAGCGGGACCGTAGTGTATTTTGTTTTTATTCTTTACTCAAACCTAAGTTGAAATTCATACGCAACTTCCCGCTTCACAATTCTTTGCAAAGTAAAAAAATAATAATAAAAGAAAGATGCATATAAACTCATATCTTGTTTTTCTGATGTACAGTCACATTATTCGACCGTTTCTTTTTGCAAAAGTAAAGTTTTCATTTCATTCCACCAAACAATATGATAGTTTTCTTTCATAAAAAATAAAGATTTGAAAGATAGCCTCACTTCAAATGTCAAACATACATCATTCTCTCGGCCTCTCTATATGTTTGCACCATACTTTAATTTGACCCATTTCGTCATCTGTTTTTGATTCAATTCAGCTTGCAAAAATGATAGGAATCACAGGCTAAAAACTTTTATTTCATTTTCTCGTTATTTTTTTCTTCCAAAAACTTGCAAAAAGGGGGTCATAATTTTTGTATCTTTGTAACTGATATCTAAAATCATTCTAAAAAGCACACGCTCTGGATGTTTTACGGGTAACAATAAGATTTGCTTTTTGTTCAGCAATACCAACTAACTGTGTCTCAACATGAGTCATAGCAGGGGATTATTGCATAAAAAGAGATCACATTATTAAATAAGGATAACATTATTTCAGCTAATAAAAATACCATTAAATCTTATGGATATGGAAAAACAATTACATTGACGGGCAACAAGACAGCTCGCAACAGGCGCAACACAGGCAGTTCACAACTTCATTTGCGTCTTGAACTTTCGTTTCTAAACTCATATGACATGGCAATGCTAAAAGAAAAATATAGTATTGCCGGCTGGGGCGTTGCCATTTACATGATGAAATTTCTGTTAGAACGACGCACTAATTGTCGTGCTCCGCTCTATGCCATCTCTGAAATTGCCCATGGTTGTCACAAAAGTCCTAAGTTTGTATTGCAACTTATCAATGACTTCCTTCATTGTTCCAAATTGAAAGCAACAAAAAGGTATTTTATAGTCCGTTTTTACAGCAACTCTTTGGCGAATGTTCAGCAAGGAACGAAGAGACAAACGATGGTTTAGAAAAATTAACAAATAGGCATATTGATAATCAATCACTTAGCCTTCCTAAGAACAAAAGAACTAAAACAAGAACAAAGAACGACGAAAGAAAAAGAGAAAGTCCCTCCCCAACCCCTCACAAGGAGGGGAGTTCGACGCCGACGAAGGTTGTTTGATGAAGAATTCCGATGCTGACGCAACTTTGAAACATGAGGAAGTAGTTCGTAATGTAGTAGCTATGAGTCAGACTTCCCCAACAGAAAGGGCCACCAAACAGCACGAAGCAGGCGTTAGTCGTGAGCTATTGGCAAGACTTTATCAAGATAACGACTACATGATATGCCTCGAACGCATTGGAAATCTGGCTGTGCACAAACTGTATTGACAGTGGCGCAACCTGCTTTTTGGTTCTATCACTACTGCCGCCGCATGGGAAACCGGGTCAGAGGAGGCTGATGCCAAGGACTATCTATCCAATTTGATGCGTCCCGGCAGTAATACGCGTGCCCAATTTATGGCTTATCAAAACAAGATTTATGCTATTGAATGGGAGAAGAAACATGCTTCCGGACAAGAAAATAATAGTAAGACGAACGTCATAAACCCTGCAAATGGCTATCCACAAAGTCCGTTTGCAACCCTTTCGTATAGCTAAGTCAAACAACTTTGAAAGAGGTTGTGCTGCCACATGCTGCACTTTATTGGCTAATTCAGCCCGTAAAGTGATAATCCTCACGTGGATAAGCGCAATGAAAAGAGAGAAAATACCTCACAAAAAGATTGGATAAAAGAAAGAGATATTGTATCTTTGCCTATAATCTATTCATCCTCGTGCCACAAACATTATGCTTTGTGCCTCGAAAAGTCAAGGATATGATTTGACAAGAAAACGATTGTTGGAAACAAAAAGACAGAACATGAGAAAAACTACTGACGCTGATGATGACACTCATTGTGGCCATCTCGTTTGTACATTGTACGGCTAAGCCCAAGGATAAGGCTGAAACTATGGCACAACAACCAGCGACCTTGCCCACAAAATATGATAGTGTGCTGACAAAGGAGCAGTTAAAACGACATGGGAATTGATTGGAACACGCTCAAGAAACACCTGACTTTGCAAGACAGAGCCTGGTATGGTGGAGACTTTAGAGACGACCAATCCAAGCCAAGATATATGCCTACACGCGAAGATTTCGACCTAACAATTCCGTTGGTTGAATACTATTTGCAGACACATGGCTACCAAAAGCCTTCTGAAGAAGTGTTTCTTAGGCAGATACAGCAGGTTTATGGCAAGAAAATTAGCCTTCAATCGCGCGCATATCAGCCTTTATGGAGTGACAACGAGTATGATTTTGCGTCAAATTATTTTTGCATTATGTTCATCGAGAATCATCACTTTCAACTGGCTTCTCAATGATATGGTATCGATAAAAGGCAATAAGATTGTCTTGGATTCATGCTTTTTCAAACAGATTTTGGCGCTAAACAACTTTGTTTTCTATGGAAAGGCGACGGCTTTCAACTATCTTAAACACATGAATGCCAACAACTTTAGCAACAATTATGGGGGAGTTGGCGACATTTATGGGGGACAAGAGATACTTCATGACCTCTTTTATAAGGATAATTATTATGAGAATGCCATGCTCAATCAATGGGTTTTCAAGTCAAATGAAGAGTCTGAACTCGGCTTTTTCAAAGAATCTTCGTGAAGTCTGCCACAAACAAGCTCGTGGTTCATTTGCCTTTAATTGAAACTATCGAAAGAAACACAACAGGAAATGACCATGATTATTATGATCATCATTTCGCTTTGTATGTGATGGAGTTGCTAAGAGATAATAAAAAAATAATGTTTATCACTTCAACCTTGAACAGAAAGCACGAATCTTTTGCTATTTTGCGAACTCGGAATATAAGATTCGTAACCGATATAAAGACTTTCATAATGCCCGATGATCCCTGATGCAAGCTGGGACCAAACTGCCTGGACTTCGGTGATGATGGAGGATTGTAAGGAGATTTATAACACTGCACGTGCCAATAATTTCTATGGCATTTGCAAAACCCAATATGCTGAAAAGAAATGGCTGAGAAATGGGGAGTGAGGGAGTATAATTAAAGAAATGAGGACGGGAAATGAAAAAGAAGAGTAAAGAATAAAGCCACTCTACCTGCCTGGTTGAATACAAACAGACGCACAGCGAAAGCCACGTCGCCTGTTTTATTGCTTGATTCTTTCCCTTCTTTATGCTGTATAACTGCTTAGAAACTAAAGTTTACCGTCGCAGCGACATCGTTAAAAACGCTTTGAATCATTAACTTTTGGATACTTCTTCAACATATTGCAGAAGCCGATGTGAGCCTGAACACCAAAGCGCCAATGCTTTCCGGTTTGATAATAAACACCGGGCTGTATGCCAAAGTCAAAGCTCTTATACATCTTTTTGTCGTTTAACTCATCCTGAGGATCGGCATCTACGTAATAAGTACTATTCGAAGTAAGGAATGAAAAGACTCGGACCAAGCTCGGCAACAAAGCCTTTTTTTCACCACGCGCATGCTGGTGATATTGCAACAAAAACGGGTACATCGATGAAAGAACAATCATCAGATCCTATGCCATCGATATCGCCTTTGGAAGGATCATCGAATACAGTTCTATAAGAAACCCCAGGCATAACCGACCAGTTTTCAGCCAGATAATAATTCAATCCATAGCCAATTCGGGAAAGAATAATGTACATTGTTCTCCGCCAAACTGCCACTCCTACGCCTAAATTGAAGTTATGTTCAATCTTATGTTCCTGTGCATGGCTCACAAAAACAAGGCATAAAGCCAACATTGTGGTAATAAATTTGCGGTTCATAAATATAAATAAAGATTTAATTAAACTATTTCCTTCTATGCATGCAAATTTAATCAAACAATGATTTACAACCAAACATTCGATGTTCTTTTTAATCAATATGTAAAACAAATTACTCAAAAATCTGTAACATTTCACAAGCTAATGTTAAACTAATCTAAAAGCCAAGTCGCTTTTATTTACAAACTCCCTATACATAGCAAACGCTGCATGCCGCCTAAGCATACAGCGCCTAAGAGGATACAGCCTAACGGCTTCTTAATAATCTTTTCCTGAATAAACCTCCCTTAACAACTATAACCTATCGAATCTAAATTGAAGCTTTATTAATGCGAATTGTAAATATTACGCTAAATAGAGACGTTTCGCTTCTTACCTTTCGACGCCTCGAAAACATTCCTATTAAGATGAGATTCACTCGTCTTGATAATCAATAAAAATAACTTTCTATCTGCCACAAAAAATAGAGAAAAGCAAAACAAAAAGCAAGCATTAGTACTAAAAGTTTAACATTGTTGGCGAACACATATCAATGCTTAACAACTATAATTTGACAAAGTTCACCAAACAATGTAACTAACAGAGTATCTGTAATATACGCTCTGCACTTCGTCCATCCCATCGATCGGGAATACCAGCAGCCTTCCATCGTCCGGCAATCATCTCCGAAACATAAGTGCGAAGCTGTTCAGGATCCTCGCCAACCAAGACATTTGTGCCCACTTTTACCGTCTCAATATGTTCTGTATAGCTGTTTAGCGTGATACAAGGAACTTGATTAAACGTTGCTTCTTCAGCCACATTACCGCTATCAGTGATGATTCCTGCCGCATGAGCAGTAATATATCCGAAGTCAAGATAACTCTGAGGAGGAACCAAAGTGATGACAGATGGGTAACTTGTTTCAGCCAAAAATCTCTTTCACAATGGCTGCAGCCTTCCCGCGAAGTGGAGCAATAATGGGGAAGGTTGCATCCTTTAGTCCACCTATAATAGCCCTAATCAGCTCTGAAAGATGGGCTTTATTTTCAATCAAAGCCTTGCGATTGAGCGTGAAAACAAGGTATCTATGGTCGTCAAGTCCAAGCTTATCAAGGATAGCGGGACGCTTAAGACGACCATGATTGTAGCGAAGATTGTCGATAAGGATATTCCCTACCATGTAAACCTTACTCAATTCAGCCCCTTCTTTATTAGCAATGTTGTTGTTACTAATTCCAGCTGTGAAGAGAATATCACTCAAACCATCAATAACAAGGCGGTTAATCTCCTTTGGCATACTAATGTCAAAGCTTCTCGTTCCAGCCGCAATATGAGCTAATTTGATTCCTTGTTTCTTGGCAACTATGGCTGCTGCCATCGTACTTGCAAGGTCATCAACGACAATTACAACGTCCGTTGGGTGCTGCTGTAAGTACAATTCAAACTTCGACATGACTTGACCTGTGAGCTCATTCAGGTTCTCACAGTCAACCCTAAATACACATCAGGCCGACTTATCTCTAAATCATTGAAGAGAGATGGCTCAAGTGAAGGGTCGTCTTCAGTCCCAGTGTAAATCAACTGATAGCTAACTCCACCGAAATGTTTATTATTTCTTATAGCGCGTATAATCGGAGCAACCTTCATTAAGTTAGGGCGTGCACCGCAAACGATAGCAATATTCATAGTTAAGTGTTTTAATACAAAAGTAAGGAAAATATCACAAGACAATGAAACAAAAGTCAAGTTAATTTCTTATTCGCCTTTGAAAAGTTCTTTAATTCCACCAATACTTCCCATGAGATTCGACGCTTCATAAGGCAAGAACACCGTCTTGTTCTTATCACCTTGGGCTAACTCCCGCATCATTTGAATGTACTTCTGCGCAAGTAGATAGTTGGCAGGGTTCGTACTCTTACCAACGGCCTCTGTAATCTTTGCGATTGCGATAGCTTCTGCCTCAGCTTTGCGAATACGTGCAGTCGCTTCACCCTCTGCATTGAGAATAAATTGCTGCTTGGCAGCCTCAGCTTTGTTGATGATGGCAGCCTTATCACCTTCACTTTGCAAGATTTGCGCCTGCTTGTCACCCTCACTTGTCAAGATGGTGGCACGCTTATTGCGCTCGGCTTGCATTTGTTTCTCCATGGCTTGAAGCACACTTTTGTGGAGGAGTTATATCCTGAAGTTCGACACGATTGACTTTAATTCCCCATTTGTTTGTGGCATCATCCAACACACCGCGAAGCTTTGTATTGATAACATCACGGCTTGTCAGTGTCTCGATCCAATTCCATTTCGCCAATGATATTACGCAAAGTGGTTTGTGTTAACTTCTATTGCGTTCGGAAGATTATTAATTTCATAGACAGCCTTAAAGGGATCAACTATCTGGAAATAGAGTAAGGCATTGATTTGCATTTGAATGTTGTCCTTGGTAATTACATTCTGGCGTGCAAAATCATACACCTGTTCACGCAAATCAATAGTATTGGTATAGACATAACGGCCATTGTGCATCGCCACAACAGTCTTTGTGCGGTCTACAAAGGGGATAATCAGGTTAATACCAGGTTTAAGTGTGGCAAAAATACTTTACCCAAACGCTCCACAATACGAGTCTCACTTTGTGGAATAATGACTACGGTCATCTTGATAAAAAAATAATAGCTAATACTACAAATACAGCCGCTGCATAATAAATTCCCTATACGTTTAATTTTATGTTATTCGTTAAAGATTAGATTAATTTCACTGTGACAATGATTGAATCACGGCCAATAATTTCTACCTTATTGCCTTTTTTTAATTTCTTGTGGAACCTGACTGACAGCCTTCCACTCGTCACCATCCACTTTCACATAACCGCTTCCACCTGCCGGAATGGCTTCAATGACGATTCCAATCCTACCAATCAATGCGTCGGCATTATTGAGACGGTTTTCACCATAGGCGTGAAAACGATGCAAAAATCTTGGGACGTATGAGCCAAATACTTAGGACTGAGCAGACAGCGCCTATCGAAATCTGGGAGCCCTAGAAAGGCAAAAAAAGAACGAAGAGCCCAAGGAAAACAGAGCACCAATAGCCAAACAAGTGATGAAGAAATCACCCGAACTCAATTCCAAAAATAAGGCAACTAAAAATGATAATTGCCCAGAAAAATCCATAAGTTACTTTACGATATAATCTATCATGGCTATGATTATTTAAAGATGAAACACTATATAAATTACTATCTAAAAAGGGGACTTATGTTGTCAAATCCCTACGCCTCCTCCCCGATGAGGAAGGAAAGAGCCGGGATTCCCTATATTTATCTTCTTCGTTTACTGGTTTTCTTCTTGCCAGCACTAACTTTCATTGTCGGAACTGACTTCGAAGCATAACCTGAAGCCTCATAATACTTCATGGCAGTTGGCATCCATTGCTGAATAGCAGCTATACGTTTGGCATCACTTGGATGGTCACTGAACATGTCACTACTATTATTACTGCCACTCTGTGCAGCCATTCTTTGCCAGAAAGGCACTGCCTCACGTGGGTCATATCCAGCCATTGCCGCAAAGATTAGACCGATATGGTCGGCTTCAGTCTCGTTATCTCGGCTATAACGTAGATTGGCAAAACTGAATCCTTGCTGTGCAACCGCACCGGCTAAATCGTCTACTGACTGGGCCCGCTATAGCCCCAAGAATCTGACTTCCGATTTGAGTTCCATAGCTTTGGCGTATCTTTTTCGACATCTGTTCAGCGCTATGCTTTGCTACAGCGTGTGCAATCTCGTGACCAAGTACGATAGCCAACGAGGCTTCATCTTGCGTTACAGGCAACAAACCCTCATAAACCACAATCTCACCTCTGGCATACAGAATGCATTTACATTCTTATCGGCCACAAGATTGAACTCCCATGCAAAGTTCTTAATCTCATCTGCAGCACCATTATTACGCAAATAGGCCTCTACCGCAGTAGCCAATCGACGGCCAACACGCTTTACCATAGCCGTGTTTGCAGCGTTTGTAGACAGCGTTGCGCTTCTCATATACTTGCTATATTCCTCTTTACTAAGACTCAACACTTGTGCATCACTCACCAACAGCGAATGTTTTTCGACCCGTCACAGGCACAGTTTGTGTCGTTCCACATGCTGCCATGACCAACGAAACAGCCAAGATGAGCAGCATACTACTTACTTTCTTCATATCCTTTTCAATCTCTAATTTAACAATTATATTGCTGCAAATATAATCTAAAAAGTGAGAATAACAAAGAAAAACATTATTTTTCAGTATGTTTTTGCATTCTCTCATGCCTTCATCACCCTCCACCGGTTTGCAAAAATGAACGTAATCAGGCGATGAAATGGGCTGATGACACTGCCAAATGGCCCTTTTTCACGAGATGAAATGCGCTACTTTTCTTGGTTCAATAAAAATAAGATGGAGAGTTGAAGAACTTTCTATGGAAGGGGAAAAAAGGAAACATGAGCAAAATTAATACAACAGAGAAGCCCTGAATTGAACTTCTTTTTATTGTGACTTGCTGGGATTCAAACCCGGAACCTTCTGATCCGTAGTCAGATGCTCTATTCAGTTGAGCTACGAAGCCATCCGTTTAGGATGCAATGAAAAAGTGACTTCGCTGGGATTCAAACCCGGAACCTTCTGATCCGTAGTCAGATGCTCTATTCAGTTGAGCTACGAAGCCATTTCCTTAATTGCGTGTGCAAAGGTAATACTTTTTATTAAATAACCGAAAACAAAGCTCTAATAAATATCACAATTAACGTTTATTAATTGTTTTCATACCATTATTGATAGCGATATACAGATAATATACAATAATAAGAGCGCAAGGAGAAATGGGAAGCATGAGCAAAGAAAAAGCCCATTGCAAAATGAAATGATTCATTCTGTAATGAGCTTTTGACTGATTTTATCGTCTGTTTCCTATGGAATTACCACACGAAATGACTGCTTTTTTTCATCTTATTTAATCATGTCTACCGAGCGTTTTAAGAACTCGTCGAGCGCCTTTCCTTAAGCATTCCGTTTTGAAGGAGGGCAAGGTCTATAAGCTGATGAACGACATTATTGCCTTTTGCATAAGCTTCAATCACCTCAGTTTGCTTATTCTTCTGCTCATCAACAGCCTTTTCGGTATTCTGCAAGTCGTCTTTCTCCTCCTGAGTCAACTCTTCTGGTTTCTTCTATCCTGACTCTGACGAAGTGCTGCAAGGCGTGCTTGCTGGCCTTTCAGCTCACTTAATATAGGTTTCAAAGCCTCTGCTGTGTTATTATTGCAGTCATTAAGCACCTGTTTTACAAGCACATGATCACTATTTAACACTAAGGTGAAGCTGTCAGGCATCTGTTGATAGAAGCTCATTCCAGGCTGGAACTGACTCATTTGCTCATACGGCGCATATATTCATTTTGAGTAATGACAACAGGTTGACTGTTTTCACCTAATGATTGAACTTCAACATTGAACTCAACTTTATCGAGTTTTGGCATTTGTGAACGGAAAACCTGACTCAAATTATCGCTATCTTCCGATGAGATGTCAGTCTGTTTCTGGTCTGATTTCACTATAAGTCTGTCAACAATATCGGCATCTACGCGTGTGAAACGAGCCTTTTCAAACTTTTGTTCAAGCATGCTTACCAATGGAGTATCAAGCTGTCCATCGAGCAACAACACGTTATAACCTTTATTCTTTGCAGCCTCTATGTAGGTGTATTGCTCCTCAACGTTGTTTGCATAGAGATAAACCAAATAACCTTCCTTGTCAGTTTGCTCATCCTTGATAAGCGTTTTGTATTCTTCAAACGTGAAATGTTTCCCATCAACATCCTTGAACAACGCGAAATCCTTTGCGCGATCATAGAAGTCTTCCTGTGAAAGCATACCATAGTTGATAAAGAGTTTCAAGTTGTCCCACTTCTCTTCATAAGCCTTTCTGTCTTCTTTGAAGATACTTTGCAAGCGATCTGCCACCTTCTTTGTTATGTAAGTAGAGATCTTTTTCACGTTTGCATCGCTCTGCAAATAGCTGCGACTAACGTTCAATGGGATATCCGGTGAATCAATAACTCCATATAACAACGTCAAGAATTCAGGCACAATGCCCTCTATATGGTCTGTAACGAACACCTGATTGCAATAGAGTTGAATCTTGTTTCGTTGCAAATCAATGTTATTTTTTTGATACGTGGGAAGTAGAGAATACCCGTGAGATTAAACGGATAATCCACATTCAAATGAATCCAGAATAAAGGTTCATCCTGCATAGGATAAAGCTCTTGATAGAACTTTTTATAGTCTTCGTCTTTCAATGTTGACGGAGCTTTCGTCCAAAAGTGGTTCGATATCATTGATAACATTGTCTTTATCTGTGTCGACCATCTTGCCATCTTTCCACTCTTGTTTCTTGCCAAAAGACGATTGGAACGGCCATAAACTTGCAATACTTATTAAGCAATTCCTCTATCTTCTGCTTGTTCAAGAACTCTCTTGCAGTCATCACTGATGTGAAGAACAATATCACTTCCGCGGCTCTCTTTGTCTACTTCAGTTATCTCATAGGCTGGAGTTCCATCACAAGTCCACTTGAATCCTTTACTTCCTTCCTTGTAAGAACGCGTTATAATGTCAACACGATCGCTCACCATGAAGCTCGAATAGAAACCTAATCCGAAATGACCAATAATGGCGTTTGCATTATCTTTATATTTATCTAAGAAGTCACTAACCCCTGAAAAGGCTATTTGATTGATGTATTTCTCAATCTCTTCTTCGGTCATACCAATACCATTGTCACTGATAGTGATAGTCTTTGCCTCTTCATCAAGCTTGACATTCACTTTCAAATCACCGAGTTCACCTTTGAAACTCGCCTTTATCTGCAAGTGTCTTTAACTTCTGAATAGCATCTACACCATTACTAACCATCTCGCGTAAGAAGATTTCATGGTCTGAATAAAGAAACTTTTTGATGACGGGGAAGATGTTTTCTGTGGTAACCCCGATATTTCCTTTCTGCATAATATATAATGTTTTAATTTTCTGTTCACGACAAATACAAACACCGTGCCAACTGACAGGCTGGCACATATTGCCCTATCCACCACTCCATTTATGTCAGTTTTATTCATGTTTTCAATGAGAACACAATGCATCTTATTAGCCTTTTTTAAACTTTCAAGAGGATATTATTTTATATATTCTATTAATTTTGCACTCAACTAATAAAATATTTAAAAGATGAATTCAGGATTATCTACGCACAAAAAGCTTACCGCCATGGGGCTGCTCATTGCAATTGGAATTGTATTTGGTGACATTGGAACGTCCCCACTCTATGTCATGCGCACCATATTGCGGGCTAATCCTCACTTCGATGCTAACTATATCTTGGGTGCAGTGTCGTGTATTATTTGGACATTAACACTTCAAACGACGCTGAAATATGTGATAGTAGCTCTCAGAGCCGATAATAAAGGTGAGGGAGGTGTACTTGCGCTCTTCACCTTAATCCGCAAACGAGGCTACCGTTGGCTATTTATTGTGGCCATACTTGGGGCAAGTACGTTGATTGCTGATGGGGTTATTACGCCTGCAATCACTGTAACCTCAGCAATAGAAGGACTACATGGGCTATCAACGGATATTCCTATTGTGCCTATTGTGCTGTTTATCATCTCAACAGTATTCTTTATTCAACGCTTTGGAACGGGCTCTATTGGCACCTATTTTGGGCCATTCATGTTGGTTTGGTTCTTACTTTTGGGAATATTGGGTATGATTCACGTCGTGGATTATCCCTATATCATCAAAGCATTCAACCCATATTATGCCATAAAACTACTGGCTTCAAGCCCCGAATGGTTCTTAATTCTCGGTGCGGTGTTCCTTTGTACAACAGGAGCTGAGGCACTTTACTCTGATCTTGGGCACTGCGGACGACGCAATATCACGATAAGTTGGATCTTCGTTAAAGTCATGCTCATCCTCAACTACATGGGACAAGGCGCATATATTGTTAGTCATTCTGCATCCATACACACGGGAATCAATCCTTTTTACGCCATCATGCCCAACTGGTTACTCATCCCTGGTATCATCATGGCTACCGGAGCAGCTATCATTGCGAGTCAAGCGCTCATCAGTGGATGCTTTACTATCTTCAGCGAAGCAGTCCATTTAAACTTCTGGCCGACGATGAAGTTCAAGTATCCTTCAGTAGATAAAGGGGCAAATCTATATCCCACGAATTAATAATCTGCTTTATATTCTGTGCATCATCACCGTACTTCTCTTCCAAACTTCAGCCCACATGGAAGCTGCTTACGGCTATCCATCACCATAACCATGCTCACAACAACGGTTATGTTGGCTGTATATTTGAAACAACGCTTCACACCACATTGGCTCGTTATTGCCTTCTTGCTGGTCTATCTCCTTATAGAAGGCTTCTTCTTCCTTGCAAATCTCACAAAGTTTGCACATGGAGGTTGGTTCACAATCATGTTGGCTCTCATCGCAGGTAGCACGATGTATATCTGGTATCGCGCATGGAACATTCGACGGAAATACTTGAAATTCAAGAAACTTTCAGACTATTATGACATCATTCGCGACCTAAAGGCAGATGAAACCATACCTAAATATGCCACAAATCTTGTCTATATACGGCAGTCTGACAGCGATGATATGGTAGAAGACAAGCTCATTTATTCTATCATCAACAAGCAACCTAAACGTGCCGACCATTATTTCTTAGTGCATTTCAGCAATGATGATGCGCCCGACACACTGAATTATACGTGCCACGAGCTGATAGAACAAACACTATATGCCATCAACATACGCGTAGGTTATCGTGTAAAATCCATTGATGACGCTATATCTTCGTCAGATTGTTGAAGACCTCATTGCGCAACATCGCTTTTGATATTCGAAGCTGCTACCCCTCACTTCGCAAACACAATATAGCCGGAGATTTTCCGCTTTATCGTTCTACATCGCATCTATTATGCATCAACAGTCGTGAGCGCTTCAGACAATTTCATGCTACATCTCTTTGGCTTCATCCGCCATATCGGTATCGACGACGAGCAAGCCTCAGGCTTAGACACGAGTAATGTAACCGTAGAGCGAGTGCCATTTGTCATCAACAATAAATACAAGCAACGCATCACACGATGTGAATAAACACAGGGGTGTGAGCGTCATCATGTCCAGACCATCGGCCTTACGCATTTCAATGATTCTCTCTTATTTTAGAGGCTATCAAACAGCAAGCTGAATATCGCGATTTCAAAGCGTTATTTTTCACTAAACAAAATCAATCATTTTGCGCGTCAATATGAATGAAAACATCGCGCAAAATGATTGATATTGGCTTACAAAAGAGTATCTATTGTTTTTAGATTGTAATCTTTTATTACAAAGGGGATGGGCTTATTAACTTGGTTCAGGCTATATAACATAGTGTTAATTAAATGTACTTATAGAATATTGACGAGGTTGACTGACTGATAAAAAGGCAGCTTTCTGGCTTTATGGGCAGGAGATATATGCCGTACTCATTGACCTTTTATCTTGTCTATAGGTAGGTATAGGAAGACAACCTTTTTCAAATTTGCCGTTACTCCTGTCACTTTTTATTTGCATTTAACTGATTAATAATAAGCATTTTACGCGCAGTATTAAAAGTAATAGCAAATAAAATTAAAAAGTAAATTAGGGTAAAATAAAGGTGAAAAATAGAGAATTGGGAAAGGAAGAGCATAGTGAGGCATAGATGAAAAAGGTAATGGATATAAAGAAAAAGGAGGTTAGGAGAAAAGAGAAAAACCATTTTGGGGGTGACCAATGGGTTAAAACGACATTTTTCACCGCATATCGTGCCAGTTTTTCTTTTATGATTTCATCCATGCATGAATAGAACTGAGGTGCTGGAACGTGTGCATTCGTGCCTGTTTGGTAGACACTTTTGCAGATATAAAAGCAAGTCGGATGTGTCGCCATGCAGCTCCATTATTCTTCTTGTGAGTTGGTTTCGGGCAAACATTCGTTTCATGAAATGGGCAGAAAGGCAGGCAGGTAACTTATAAAACCATAGTTCATTGTAATATTTTGACAACGTAACACCACGTGAAGCGACTATCTTTGTGGTCTCTCGGATGACCTTTATGACGTTTTTGAGTAATGATACCGAGTGCATCAGACTGCGAGCAGCCTCCGAACTATTGGTAATATTCCCATATTTTTCCAGCCACACTAATGACAGCAGCATTCAATGCCATGTGTAACCATATCCATTCCAACATATCATGTGGATGCTCTAATTTGATATTACAAGAAGTAAATAACTGGTAAATATTTTTGATAATTGGGGATGTTTGTATTGTCTTCTCGCTCTAACATGAAATGATTGAACAGACAAGCATCCAACTTCATATCCTCTTCCGTGTCCCTTTACGGAGAGAACCACCTGCAACAGGGAATCCAAGTACATAATTATATCCCATCATCAGCTCGTTAAGCTGCTGTTTGTTGTACCATATATTACAACATAACAGAATCGTTCCCGTTATACCGGCATGCTTTATCTCCTGCATAACATCAGCAATTTTCCCTTGTGTCACGCTAATAACGATTATGCCATACGTTCGTTTTGAGCATGCCTGTACCGTATATTCGCTTATTTTTTTCCGATACCTTCTGACGTTTTTCGCCCATCGAGCAGAGAGACCGTGAGGGCGTTTTACGTCTCTCTTCCAACTCCCTTCCCTTATATAATGTTCAACATTGTGTCCTGCTTGTTTGAAGACAAGACCATAAGTAGTACCAATAACTCCCCAATCCTACTACTAAAACATCCATGTTGTGATACGTTTTTTTATTTTTACGAAAACAAATACTTCCATCCTTCTTTCTTCCCTATCTATTTGTATTTCGCGCATAAAACAGAGGCAGAATATTGGTACAAAAGGTAATTATAATGAGTAGAAAAGCTCGGTCTTAAGCGTTAATTAATATTACTCCTGAGTCGGAAACATTTATAAAATCAGGCATCTTGAAGATAGTCTACAGATGGAACGCACCTAAAGAGAGCATGATATGGAAAAAGAGTAAAAACAATTAAAAATATTTGTTCAGATGATTTGTTTGATGTACTTTAGCCAATAAAATGATATAAATATGGACTTTAAATCTCAAACACCCAATTCCGAATTCCTAACAGAGGACCAAGAGAAGCTTTTCTGGGCACAGCGTACCATAGAAAAAGTTCAGGAATATGACAAAAACGCACCGCCTATGTGCACCAATTGGAGCATGATTACCAAGCATTAAGGAAGAGTTATGATGAATTGGAGAATGATATGTACGGTGATGCACAGGACATGACAAAAGGCAGAGCAGCGAAGGCGCAAGAAAATACAGGCTTATGATAAGATTATGTCGGGCTATAGTGCGTTACAATTCATGCAAAAACGTTACATGGTTGACGGTGAATACACAGAAGAGTTTCAGGAATTTATGCGTAATTACGATGCAGCTTCGATGAAAGAACGGATATCTTGTGGAAGAAAACAAGAAACTGAAGAGCGACAATAGAGAGTTGATTTGTAAATTGGGGCAATGTCGTGAGCAAATAGCTAAGTTGGAGCTTGCTCAGCATAACCAAAAAGGAACAGAGGAATAATCAAAAATAGTGTTTGAGATATTTTTATGAAAGTTGAATACTGATAACAGACGAGAGAAGTCGAATCCTTCTTTTGTCCACTCTATAACGTATAGATATTTAGTAGGTTACAAAAATGATTTTGTAAAAGGAGATCTTTTACCATGCGATTCCATTGAAACAAGAAGATTTACAAATCTTTATCTCAAAATCATAGCGCCCAAAAGACAAGAGGAAAAAGGTTGATAGTCGCACTAAAGTTCACATGATAAAGCCAACAATAAATCCTATCATTTTTAGTATGTAAGCATTTGACTTTGTTCCTTATCTTTCGTAACTTTGCTACCCAGAACCATACAATCATCAAGAAAAATTAAAAACAAAATCATTTCAAACACCAACATTCATGAAACAACAACCAACAAACCACGACCTCACACGCTGCGCTTGGGCCAACAGTCACCCCCTCTTACAACAATATCATGACGAAGAATGGGGCGTACCTGTACACGATGATAGCCTTCTTTTCATGTATTTGCTGATGGAATCCATGTCGTGTGGTTTGTCATGGTTACTGATGTTGAAGAAAAAGAGATTTTCCGCACCTGTTTTGCAAACTTCGATTACAAAGGTTGTTGCCACGTTTTCGACCGATGATATTGATCAGATTTTGTCAACAGAAGGTATGATTCACAGCGAACGAAAGGTGAAAGCTATGATTGAAAACGCTCGTGCATTCTGCCAAGTACGCAAAGAATACGGCTCATTTGATGCCTATATATGGAGCTTTACGAAAGGAAAATCAAAACAATATGCTTCACATCAGCAACATCCCTGCGTGAGAAATACGCTCAGTGACCATGTTGCGAAAAGACTTAAAAAGCGTGGTTTCAAATATGTTGGAACGATAATCATTTATAGTTTTCCTACAAGCCATTGGCATAATCAACGACCATGAGCACACCTGTTTCCGCTATTCTAAGGATTAAAAGTTAGCTTTGGGCCGAGAAATTCATTGAAAAAGATTTGCATATTTCGATATTTTTCACGAATATTGCAAAAGAAATTAACTTAAAACTGTGAGGCGCTTTTACGCCTGACAGCACACCTATTATTAAACACCCTAACTATGAAAAAAAGAAACTGTTTACGCTTTTTATTGCTTGCAATTTCACTATCCGTGCATGCACAACACTTCATTAAAGATGCCGCTTTCAGGCAAAAAGTAGAGCTGCATGGAAACAAAGATGGACCTCATTGACTGGAAATATTGGGAAGATAAAAGGTCAGAAAAGCCACTCCTGAAGAGGAAGAAAGCGTTGAAGTTCCTATATGCTTACATGCCCATTGCAGACGCAACAGACTATCCCAAAGGCTTATCATCTCAAGAATGTACAGACTGCTTTCCGCACACAAAAAGAGACTGCATGGGGTAAACAGATTCCAGAGTTGTTGTTCAGGCACTTTGTTTTGCCGATGCGTGTAAACAATGAACCCTTAGATAGCTCACGCGCTATCTTCTATAATGAATTAAAAAGAGCGCGTGAAAGGAAAGTCGATGAAAGACGCAATCTTGGAAGTTAACCACTGGTGTCATGAAAAGTAACCTATGAACCTCTGATGCACGAACCTCTTCTCGCTTCAATCTATCCTGACTGGACGCGGACGATGTGGTGAAGAAGTACATTCACCGTGAGTGCACTACGTGCTATTGGTATACCCTGCACGCCAAGTGTACACTCCCGCTGGGCACACACCGGCGATAATCATGCTTGGGTCGAGGCGTGGGCTGATGGAAAAGTGGTATTTTCTCGGTGCATGTGAGCCCGAACCCGTGTTGAATTTGAGCCTGGTTTAATGCTCCTGCATCCCGTGCAATGCTGATGCACACACGTGCATTTGGTGATTATAGGGGAGTCCGGAAGAAGTGATGTTGCGCACTAACAACTTTGCAGAAATCAATCTCATTGATAATTATGGCAGTACGGGAAGAATTGATTTTGGGTTGTTGACAAACAAAAGGCAAGCCCGTTTCTGATGCAAGAGTAGACTTCAAAATCTACAATTATGCAGAGTTTTACACTGCCGCTTCAAAATATACGAATAAGAATGGACAGACATTTCTTTCTGCGGAAAAAGGCGATATGTTTGTATGGGCATCTAAAAATGGGCAGTATGGCTATGCAAAAGCCTCTTTTGGAAAAGATAAAAACATCACTACTCAAAGCTTTCTTATGACGAGAAACATCCGGGAAAAAGATAGCAATTTAGACATTGTTCCCCAAAAGAAAATGTGCAAATACCTGAAGTTTCAGAAGCAGAACGGGCGCAAAACAATAAGCGTTTGACTGAAGAAGACGCCATTCGCAATAATTATATCGCCACCTTTCCTACGCAAGAGAGCATGAAAGACTATGCTATTCCAGAGGCAACACCCTATATTATCAAGGCACGTGGCAACCGGAGAACGATTAAAGCGTTTGTGAAAACACACTACTGACCGCAAACGTGCCATAGAACTATTGAGTACACTCAGTGACAAGGATCTCCGCGACATGCCAATGTACATATTGAGACGATAACATGAGTGCTCCAAGTAACCAACTTTCGCCTCGTGTTGAAAGCGAGTTAATATTGAAACCTTTCAAGAACTACTTTGCAAAAGTGTTTGATAAAGAGGCAGAAGCATTCAGAAAAAATCCTTCTTTGCTCGTGACTTGGATTAAAGAAAATATAAAAATGAATCCAGACATTCATGCAATGAGGATTCCTCAAACTCCCAATCAGCGTGTGGGAAAGCCGAGTTACAGATGCTCGTAGCCGTGATATCTTCTTTGTTGACGTAGCAAGAAGCCTTGGAATTGAAGCACGAATAGATCCAGTTACCTGGAAACTACAATATAAAAAAGGTGGTAATTGGGTAGATGTTGACTTCGATTCGGCTACAGAACAAGTGTCAAAGACAGGCACACTTGTCTTAAAATATAAGCCAACAGAGTACTTAGATGACCCAAAATACTACACCCATTTCACGATAAGTAAGATTGTAAATGGGCGTACTTGGCTCATGAACTTTGACGAAGGACAGGTTGATATGGGCGGAGGCACCACATGGGCAAACATCTTTAAGAAAGGCGCTACATTGGATGAAGGAACCTATATGTTGGTTTCGGGACAGAGAATGGCTGATGGTAGCGTGATGGCACATAAATGTTTCTTCACCATTAATCCTGGAAAGACAACTGTTTTTAGACCTTGTTATTCGCCAAGAAACCGAGGGTGTAAAGGTGATTGGTAGCTTTAATAGTGAAGATTTGTTTGAAAAAGACGGAAAAGAGGTTTCAATTCTCAGTCAAACCGGACGAGGATATTATGTTTTAGGTATTCTTGGCGTAGGACAAGAACCTACCAACCATGCACTACATGACATCGTAAAGATGAAAGAAAAAATAGAAAAATGGGGACGACCAATGGTATTGTTATTCACAAACGAAGCCGAAAAAGAGAAAATTTGAAACCCAAAAGGCTGAATTTGGAAGCCTACCTCAGAAAACAATCTTCGGCATTGATAAAGATGGAGTCATTCAAAAGGAGATTGTAAGAAAGAAATGAAACTGCAGAATAAAAACCAATTACCATTATTCATTATCGCTGATACCTTCAATCGAGTGGTATTCATTTCGCAAGGATATACCATCGGATTAGGCGAACAATTGGTGAAAACAAGCAGTAAATTGTAAGCATAAAACATGATTGAGACAAACAAATTTGAATTTGAGATCTGTGCCAACAGCGTTGAAAGCTGATTGCTGCTCAACAAGCTGGCGCAGATCGCGTTGAACTTTGCATGGGGAATCCTGAAGGAGGAACAACTCCTTCGTATGGAGAGATTCAAATGGCGAGGATTTACTGAGAAACGAAGTTGCATGTCATCATTCGCAATCGTGGAGACTTTCTTTATACCCAAAGAGAGTTGGAACGCATGGCCATGGATATCGATTTGTGTCGTAAAATAGGTGTAGATGGAGTTGTATTTGGCTGTTTAACCGCAGAAGGTGATGTAGATAACGGCGCCAATAGGTTCTTATTAGAACATGCAACAGGTATGAGCACAACATTTCATCGGGCATTCGATCGCTGTAAAAGAGCCACTTAAAAACATAGAATCAGTGATTTCATTAGGCTTCAACAGGGTAAGTTAACCTCAGGACAACAGGCTACTGCAGAGATGGGTATTCCCCTACTCCATCAATTAAACAATGTTGTGGGAGACCGAATCATCATTATGGCTGGCTGTGGTGTAAATGAAAATAATATCAAAAAGATTCAGAAGGAGACTAGCGTCCATGCTTTTCACTTTTCAGCTCGTGAGCCTAAGAAAAAGTCAAATGAAGTATTCTAATCCCTCTGTATTTATGGGTAATGCGGACTTTGATGAGGATACGATTTTTTTGAAGACAACGATAAATCAGGGTGAGAAAAACAATACATGCGCTTCGAGATTAAGCAGAACACTATGTAAGAAATATATAAACAGATTATCAAAAGCAAGCCAACCATAATATCCATAGATTCACATAAACAATATGATGAAGCCTAAGAGATGGAACAAAGCACTGAAATCCCTACTATTGTTATATTTAATGGTGGGCTATGCTTTATCCGTGAGTGCACAAAACATAGTGAATGGAAGAGTTATAGACGAGCATAACCAAGGAGCCGAAGCTGCAATTGTCATGCTTTTTACCCAACCAGATAGTATTCTTTCGGCAACAACACTCACCGACAGCAAAGGAATGTTCTCATTACAACCACGGAAAGGCACGTTCCTTCTATGTGTAAGGATGCTCGGCTACAAAAGAGATAAAAAGGAAATTACTATCCATGAAGATATGGATATTCCCGATTTGCAATTAGAACCAGACGATATTATCTTGAAAAATGTTGTCATAACAGCACGTAAATCTCAACCAATGATAAGTTCGTCTAATGGGAAAACACAGATTAATGTGGCACAAACTTATCTCACAGATATAGGAGATGCACTGGATGTTTTGAAGCATTCTCCAGGTATTTCTGTAAAATAATAAGGGCGACATTTCCCTGTCATCACTCGGAGGAACTGCCATATATGTCAATGGAAAGAAACTTATGTTGCAAGGTGAAGAGCTGTCAGCTTACTTGCGTACCCTACCCTCATCAAGAATCTCTAAGATAGAAATCTCTCCCAATCCAAATGCATATTATGGAACAGAAGGGGCTGGAGGCATTATCAATATCATTCTGAAAACGACAGAGAAATCAGGCATTTTCCTAACTACTTCACATAGCATTGCCTATTGGGAAAACATAAAACAAAACTCTGATATCACATTATCTTATAACACAAACAAATGGCAATTAGGACTAAACTACAATCATAGTATAGGGCATCATGCCATGGATTATGGCTATGAGAAAATTCAAAATGGAGATAAAAGTTTGTCAGAAACAAAGGATACTGATAAAAGAAATACATATTCAGCAGGCTTTGACTTTACCTGGCAGCCCAATCTGAAGAACAAATTATCATTGAATAGTACGATGAACCTGCTTGTTGGCCCAGGCTTAACAGAGACAACAACAGGAGTTTATCAAGGGACATCTGTATTGGATGTTATCTTAAAAGCTCGCAACGATTATCTAAAACAGAAAACGATTCGATATAGTAATAGTGCAAACTATCTATACCAACCCTCAGAAAAAGGCAGTTAGCACTTTCGGTAGACTGGACCCACTTTGATGGTAAAGCCCAATGCGAACAGCCTAACACTTTATTTTTCACCAACAAATACGCTTATTCGTTCAGATTTGTTTTATTCTCAACCGGATAAAGACATTGACATTTACGCCTTGTTAGCTGATTATAAGTGTAAACCTAATGCACAGAGTGAGTGGCTTGTGGGTGTTAAGACTTCGCTTATCAAAAGTAACAACACCTTTCTTTTCAAGAAAAATGGAACGATAGACCTACAACGCTCTAATAAATTTGAGTACAACGAACATAATATCGAAGGCTACACGCAATATACTCATACTTGGAATAAATTGGAATTTAGTGCAGGTCTGCGTATAGAATATATGTATACCTTTAATAAATTAAGCGCTTATAGCAATCATAAAATAGAAGAAAACAACAGAAAAGAATTGCGTTTATTCTCCCAACATGGCTGTATCTTATACTATTAATGACAAGAATAAATTGGCCCTTTATATAGTAGAAGGCAGGATAAGCCACGATAGAAGATCTTAATCCCTTTGAATATTTGCTTGATGAACTCTCATATTGGAAAGGAAATCCTTTCCTCAAGCCGCAGATTAGTAACAAAATAACGTTGAACTATACGCGGAAAAAGTTTGTCCTTCAACTTATATTATAACAAACTCAATGACTATTTCACTTCACTTACGGACGCTTTTGAAAGCAACAAGACTATAATGACAACGAAAAACATTGGAACACAACAACAAATTGGACTGGAAGCAACTTTCTCTAAACGTCTTACTTCTTGGTGGAATTTTTAGTACGAATATAGGAATTTACTACTTTTGTAAATAAATTGAATTATGAGAATTACAAACAAGAATATAAGCGTCCATCATGTTCTTTCTCTGCAAATAGTAATATTCTCCTGCCTTGGGGGATAAACTTTGAACTCTCCGGACGATACTATTCAAAGCGACAAGGAGGGAGTTATGAAGTAAGTAAGTCCACCAGGGAGCATTGATTTAGGGCCTTAACAAGAGTTGGTCTGATGGTCGTGTCCGGCTTTCAATGCTGATGACCGGCGTCTTACATACAGAGCGTTGGGATAGTTATGGAGTGAAAAGATGCCCTAAATCTCTCGTCATGGGGATATGGAGAAAGTCGTAAAATTATCCTACGTCTTAGCTATACCTTTGGTAAACAGAAACTCAATAAAGTGGAGAAAAGTATTGAAGAATTAGAAAGATTATAAGGATACCATAAGTATCTCATCGGACATCAATCATAAAGAGCAGAATTCTATTCTTGAGAAAAGTAACTTAAAGAAACTTCAAAAAGTTTTTCAAAACATTTGGTTATCTCAAAAATAGTTATTACCTTTGCATCGCTTTTTACAATAAAGCATTTGGTTTACTAACCATTGGAGA
>BNJV01001978.1_pt1 | contig 29188 bp, 45 predicted proteins | sample 8540591 | NCBI WGS metagenome assembly BNJV01 (sample SAMD00202457, study PRJDB9452) | human saliva metagenome | host: Homo sapiens | reverse complement strand
AATCATAGACAATCCTTCTCTAAGAAGAGGGAAAAACTAGTTATTACCTTGTTGCGAAGAATGGACGGGTTGTGGTTTCCAAACCGTCAGTCGGAGATCGGGCATAAGATTGCGCTACCACTGAAGCTAGGGTGATATGAAGGACGGTGAAGGTTCTTTTTTTCTTAAAGAGGCAGAAGCCGGGGAGCAGATGATTTCGTACGCAAAATTATCTGGAACAGACTGGATCAGTTTGATTGCCGACCCAAGAGAGGAGCTGCGTTTCGGCGTTCGCAATCTGGTTAAACTGGCACTGTTTTTTTACGTTGTTTTTATGTTTTTGTGATGCTTATTGGGAACGTTGCGATCTATCGATTTATCATTCGGCCGATTCGTAATCTTTCCAACGGAATGGATGATGTTGGAGAAGGAGCATTCATTGAAATTCCACTGCCGAAAACAGAGAATGAACTTCGAAAACTGACAGAGCATTTCAATCGGATGTCGGGGAAGATAGAAGAACTGATCAGGAGAGTCAGAGAGGAAGAATCGAGCAAAAATGAATTACGCATGAAGGTGCTCTACATGCAGATCGGTCCCCCATTTTTTTATACAATACCCTAAGTTCTCTGAAATGGATGGCTATATTAAACAAACAGAGTGGTATTCGGAAGATGACGGATGCCATCATGAAGATTATGGCAGGAGTAACGTATGACTGCGAGAAAGATAGGCTTACGATAGAAAAGGAACTGGCGTTATTGGAGAGCTACATTACGATTCAACAGGTTCGCTTTTCTACTTTCCAGGTCACTATAGATGTACCGGCGGAACTGATGCAATACAAGATTGATCGTTTCCTTTTACAGCCCTTTTTGTGGAGAACAGCATCCTGCACGGCTTTCAGGGAAGAAAAAGAAGCGGGAGAAATTCGAATCACAATGAGGCAGGAGAGAGAAAAGTTCTTGCAGGTAGATATCTACGACAATGGACGGGGAATTGAGCAAAGCGAGCTAGAAGAATCGGGGGAAAGGTTGCAGACGGAGAATCTGGAGGGAAAGGGATGCAGAAGTGAGAAAGATAGGGTCGGGATACGAAATGTAGAAGAAAGAATTCATCTGCATTACGGAAATGAATATGGAGTCGTGGTAGAGAATGGTATGGTTACAGGGGTGCATGTACGGTTGCTTTTACCGTTGATCAAGGGAGAAGAGGGATGATACGGGTGGCCATTGTAGAGGATGAGACGCTGGTCAGAATCGGACTAAAGGCTTGTTTGGAAGAAAAATCCGGAAGTGGTGGTCACGGGTGTCTATGCAACTGCGGAAGAGGCGGAAGAGGGAATGGAATCTTCCATAGATATTCTGATGACAGATATCAGGTTGCCGGGGAAATCCGGTTTGGATTTGATGAAAGATTGCAGAAGGAAATATCCCCAAAATGCTCTTCGTCGTGCTCAGCTGTTATGAGGATTTTTCTTATGCACAGAAAGCAATGGAGTTTGGCGCTACACGTTATCTGCTCAAACAAGAGTTGGATGAGGAGGAACTACCGGACCTTCTCCTTCGTTTGGCAAAGGAGAAGGGAATCCAAGGCGGGGGTCAACCGGAGACGGAAATGGGCTGGCGGACTTATGCGAATAAACTGGTGGAGGAAAATGGTTTCTGCCGGGTCCTGATCCTGTGGCTGCAAAAGGCTTCGGATGACGAAAAGTTAAAGGTGGAGCCGGAGGGAGTGAATGAAGGTCTAATTTGTGGGCTGATACAGGAATTTTTGGATATCGCACATGCAGGGAGGATCTTTTTATATGAGAAGGGGGCGTTGCTTGCGCTGGTAAAAATAGGGGAACTAGAGGAAATAAGAAGGTTCCTACGGCGAGTGGAGAGTCAGATCAATCTATATACGGATCAGCATTTACACGTTGCTGTTTCGGACGAGGTAAGCGAAAGGAATGCACTGCTGGCGCAGATTGAAAAAGCTTTTGAAAGAGGTCAAGCTTCTTTTTATGCGAGAAAGGGCGGTATTTATGCCAGGGATCTGCAGTGGAAGAGTGCTCCGCGGTTAAAGGCTGGGAAGCAGGATGTCTGGAGCAATCAGTGGAGAGAGAATACAGAAGCAGAAATCCGAGCATTTATTAGAAAGTGCGAGACGGAAAAGTGTTCTCCGGAACAGGTAAGAGAAACGGCAATGCGTTTTGTTCAGGAGCTGGTATTTGCCACTGAGAGATTTTTTGATGCGGGAAGTGAAGATATCTTCCCGGAAGGGCGAAACCCATCTTATGCGAAACTGTTGGAGACAGGTACCATAGGGGAGTTGGAATACTGGCTCCTGAAGGTCTGGAAGGAATTGGAAATCTATGCAGATACAAGGAAAAAAACATCCAATATGAAATCAAAGCCTTTCTCTTGAATCATTATATGGAAGAGCTGTCTCAATCCGATGTGGCGGCGAATTTTCGCATGAGTGCTTCTCACTTCAGTATGGTTTTTTTAAACAAAAATTTTGGCGTCAATTATTCTACCTACTTAAATCGGATCCGCATGGAAAAAAAGCGAAGGAACTGCTCGCAACAACGAAGGACTCTGCAGAAAAAAATTGGCGGAAAGGTTGGGATGACAAATGGAAACTATTTCTTTCGATTGTTCAAAAAAATAGAGGGATGCACGGTGAATGAATACCGGGAGCGGTATCGAGGGAAGGAATAAAAATTTTTGAACAAAAATAAACAAAAAAATGAATATATTCCAGCGAAACACCAGAGTTTTTTTGAAAAAAATTGAACAGAAAAAAATTCTGGTTACATATAATTTATTAGAAGAATCTTCTAGAATCTAAGCAGAACACGAGATGAGTCCTTGAAGTCGGGTGTGCATCGTCCAAAGAATATTAGGACCATATCCGCGTATCAAACCGGAAGATGCAGACGGAGAGGTCAAATCGAAACGCCAGATCAAAAAAAGGAGGCTGGGATGAAAAAAAGGATTCGGGAGATCGGATCAGTTGCACTTGCTGCAATTCTGCTTCTTGCAGGGATGTGGAAGCGGCGCAAGTGAGGCGAACCAAACAGGCAGCAATCAGGCTGCTTCTGTAGGGGATGCCCAAATGCAAGACAAAGGAGAAGGAAATCAGAAAAATCGGCGGGAAGTTGGTGATCTGGGAGCATGCCTCCTCCTTTGAAGATGCGTTGAAAAAGCGTGATCGAAGGATTCCAGGAAAAATACTCGGATGTGGATGTGGAATATTCGGTCAAGACATCAGACCAGTATTACAATTTGTTGCAAACAGCGATGCAGGCCAATGAGTGTCCTGACCTTTTCTGGACGAACGGTCAGGCGACAACAAACTTTCAGGCCTATGTCGATCAGGGGTTAATGATGGATCTTACCGACAAGGTAGATTTTAGCCTGTATGACGGAACAAACGCCATGAAAATCGTGACGGCGAAAGATGGAAAAATATATTCCACTCCGACGGCGGAAACGGGAGGAAGAGCGGTCTTTTATAACAAGCGTCTCTTTAAGGAAAAGGGATATCAAATCCCAAAGAAACTATCTGAATTTGAAGCCCTCCTTGCCGAAATGGCAAAAACCGATGAGGTGCCAATATCTCTGGGGGCAACAGATCCCTGGGATCTTCTGTTCATTTTTGAGCCGGTGCTGGCGGCCACTCATTTGGATTGGATCCAGGAATATGAGAAAACCGGATATGCACCTGTCAATGATGCTCGTGTCGTAGATGCTTATAAGAAAATGGCAGAGTGGGGTGACAAGGGATATTTTGGAAGAAACTGGACCGGAATCAGTGGAGAAGGCGCAAGTCTCGCATTTTCTACGGAAAAGGCACTGATGTATATAGGAGGTACCTGGAATATCTCCACGTTTAAGGAAAACAATCCCAAACTAGATTTTGGAGCATTTCAGATTCCTTGCGAAGACGGACAGATTCCATTTGTATCGACCAGCTCCTGTGGACTAGGTGTGTCCAGTAAGACAGAGAATAAAGAGGCAGCACTGGCATTCGCAAATTATTTTGCCAGCAAAGAGGGACAAAGCAGATGGTTGGAAGCGTTGGGAGCGATATCTTGCGTTCCGTCGATCCAGTCCAAGGAAGCCGTGGTGAATGATATTCAAAACGGTTATACGGTACAGGCAACCAGTTATTACGATATTCTGGGGAAGGAAGCCGGAAAGGGTGATTCTCCTTGTAATCTCTGGGAAGAAGATCAGTGTAAAATCTTTACTGGAGGCTTATCCATTCAGAAGTTTGTAGATTCTTTGCAGTCGCTTTGTCTGACAAAAGAGGAAATGTCTGCGGGAAAGTCATAAAGAAACCTTGTAATCTGAAAAAGCAAGGCCTCAGCGAAAAAAAGCGATACCACACAGAATAGGAATGTCATAGAATTCAAGAGAAAAACGCAGGTGCGTGCAGCATGACCATGGACGAGAAGCACATGGAAACATCTGCAGCCCTGCGTTTTTGTTGTAGGAGAGAAAAGTTTGGAAAGAATGCAGAAGAAAGAAAATACGGCATATAGATATTTTATTGCGCCGGGACTCATTTTATATACTGGTTTTGTCATGTTTCCTATTGCCTGTTCCATCGTTTACAGCCTGTTTCAATGGAGCGGGATTGGCCCTATGCAATTCGTGGGTTTTCGTAACTTTCAATATCTTCTTTTTGGAGAAAGAATGTCGGGTGTATTCTTTCATGCGCTCAAGAATAATTTCATTTATCTGCTTTGTGTACTCTTTATCATCACCCCAATCCAGATTTTTACCGCCTATCTGTTTTTTGTAAAGATTCCGCTGACAAAGTATATTCGGACGATGATCTTTGTACCATACGTCTTGAGTATTTCCATTGTCGGTTTCTTTGCACTCCTCGTTTTTGAGGGCAATACGGGGATCCTGAATGAAATGATTACGAACACCCTGGGGGTACAGTACACGAGGGCGTGGCTGGGAGACGACAAGGTGATGTTTCCGGTCTTTATTCTGGTAGTCATTTGGCAGTGCGCCAGTTCCGGAACCATGATCTTTTTTGCAGATATGCAGGCAACGCCAAAGGAGGTAATTGAGGCTTCTATCGTAGATGGATGCGGGGAGTTGTCCTGTTTCTTTCACATTATTCTACCCGGAATCAGAGCATCCCTGGTGACCAATCTAACACTCAGTGTAATTTATGCAATGACGATGTTCGGTCTACCCTATGTTTTGGTCGGAACATCAGGAGGAGTGAACAATCGCCTGGACTTTATCGCCATGGTCTTTTACCGATATGCCTTTGGCGGAACTTATTACGGAACAACGGATATCGGCTTCGGCTCCGCGATCAGTGTAGTGATGCTGATCATTATTCTTTTTGTCTGGGGGATCACGAATCTATTTTTGGGAAAAATGAAGGAGCAGTAGGATGGAGGCTATGAATATAAAGCAAGGAAAGGTTGGAAGACATCGGGGTGGGAGAATGAACTGGAAGATTCCGGTTTCGCTTTTTTTTTGTTCTCTATTCGATGATCACTATATTCCTGGTAGGGGAGACAATCTTATCATCCTTTAAGACAAAGATGGAACTGGTGGAGAATCTTTTAGGTTATCCCAAAGCTCCAACTATGAAAAATTATTACACTGTCTTTGTGGAAGAGGGATTTGCAAAATACATTGGAAACAGTATCCTTCTGGTCCTTTTATCGTTAATCCTGCTGATGTTGGTTTCCTCCATGCTGGCATTTGGCATGGCACAGTATTCCTTTCGGGGAAAGAAACTGCTACAGGGTTATTTTCTCATTGGTCTAATGATGCCGGTTCAGCTCAGCATCCTTCCGCTGTATTTGATGCTCTCTCGGATCGGCATGATCAATAATCTTCCGGGGCTGGCGTTGCTTTACGCTGCCAATCTATCTTTCCCTTTTCTGGTTTTTTATCAATTTTTTTTACAGCTGCCGAAGCCTCTTTTAGAGTCGGCTAGAATCGACGGGGCGGGTGATTTCAGAACTTTTCTCGAGATTGTTATTCCGATTTCCAGGCCGGTGTTTGCCACAGTGGGACTATTGCAATTTGTAACGATCTGGAATGATTTTTTCTTACCAATGGTTTTTTTACCAAAGAAAAATGTACAGACGCTGACGCTGGCTATTTACAGCTACACGGGCAACTTCCTGAAAAATTGGGATAAGATCTTTGCTGCAGTAACGATCGCGTTGGTTCCCATCTTGATTTTCTATTTTGTATTTTCGGAACAGATTGTAACGGGGTTGACCGCAGGTTCTACCAAGGAGTAGGAGGAGAGCAGATTATGTTTGGAGATTGGATCTGGTTGGCGGAGCAGGAGCAGGAGAATCAACGGGTTTTATTTTGGGACGGATTCATGGTGGAAGATCTGGATGCCCCTTGTGATGTATGGATCTGTGCGACTGACAAATACATGCTCTTCATTAACGGTGTATTACAGGGGACAGGACCGGCGAGATCTACCAGGCAGGAAGGGTGGATTGACCGCTATGAGATCACTTCACAGCTAAGAAAAGGGAAGAATACGATTGCCGTATCCGTATGGAATTATGGCTACTCCACCTACCAAAGCTTGTATGACCATGGAAAGCTAATTTTTTTGATATTCTCCAGAGAGGGGAGGTGTTGGTTTCATCCGGGGAAAGTACATGGTGTATGAAAGACGCAGGTCTGATTCTCAGTGCTCGAAGAGGAATGTTAATCTAGGACCGGCAGACTATTATGATGCGCAACTTGGTGATGGCAGTTGGTTTCTGCATCCGGATAAGATAAAAGGATGGAAAAAAGCAGTTGTTTGCAAGCAGGTAAACAAACGGCTGCGAGAACTTCCAGAACGGAAGCGAACAATAGAGGCAAAGCTTCCGAAACGAATTGTGCGCATCCGGGATGTGGAGAATGACTGCCGGTATTTACGGTCAATCTGAGACATGTTTTGTTCGCTGATCGGAGGGATGCGGATGAAACCAATATGAATGCCTTTCTTGGATGTGTTCTTCGCAGTGAGCGGTGTCAGAGGGGAGTGATCAGTTTTCCGAATCGAAGATGGAATGGGATTTTTGGCTCCTTTCGGGTGGGAGAGAAGGTCTACGAGGCATCGGATGCGTGCAGAGAGATTCAGGTGGAAATGCAGGAGGGCGAAAATTTTTTTCTGATGCAGATTCACGGGAAATACGACGATCTCTATAGTCATATTGAGTTTCGGTTTTCGCATCCGCTAACGGTCTGTCCGGTGAAGGAGAGCGGTTTTTTTGTCACCTTGCCGACCACCGTGCTGACAACTTGCCAAGACGGAAGGCATGAAATTTACGAAGATATCGACTTTTTTACAGAGGAAGAGACGAGAGTTTTTTCTTGCTGTTCTCTGGAGGAGTTAAAAGGCAGGACAACAAATGTAAAATGGATTCCTGAGAGCGAGGTGAAACAAGGTGCCTACATTCTGTCCTTAATGCGTTTGGGGAAGGTTGTGACAGAATATACGGTAAAAAAGAACCATTGGGGAATTCTCTGGAACGGGGATGATGTGACGTTCCTATCTCCGACCAAACCAGGACTGGAAAAACGTATCATTATTGATTTCGGAGATCTTTATGTGGGCTATCTATCCTTGATCTTGAAAGCATCCAGGGGAACCATTCTGGATATTTATGGCTTCGAAAATATGTATCAGGGAGAGGTGGATTATACGATCGGGCTGAATAACGGAGCAAGATATATTTGCAGAGAGGGGTGGCAGTCTTATACCTCTATGGCAAGAATGGGAATGAGATATGCGATGATCCGTGTCGTATTTGGAGGAGAAGAACCACTCCTGCTACAAAAGTTTGAGCTTCTACATGAAACTTATCGGATCGCAAACAGCGGTTTTTTTACATGCGACAACGAACTTCTAAATCGAATTTGGAAGATGTGCGATCAGACGATGAGGGACAGCGTTGCTGATGTCTATGCGGATTCCCCTACTTATGAGCAAGCATTCTGGCTGGGAGATTCTCTGGTCAGTATGAATGTGGATGCATATCTATTCGGGGATTATGAATTTATCAGACACAGCATTGTGACAGGGATGTCGGCAACAGAAAACAGCCCGCTTGGAAATGCACTCACTCCGACGGACTGGACGGTCACTATCCCGATGTGGACGATGAACTGGATCTTGATGGTGATGGATTACATTGCCATCACTGGAGATAGAGAGATTTTTAGTGAGGTATATCCAGCGATCCGAGAAAGACTTTACTATTTTGAAAGTCTGTTGACGAAGGAAGGAGGCTTTCTGGTCAAATCCTGGAATTTGGTTGACTGGGCAAAGATGGATGTATCCAATGACTGTATCTGTACCGCTTATCAGGGGATCCTTGCCTATTGTTTCGAGAAGGCGGCAGAGGAGGCAAGGGTACTGGGGGAAGAGGCAGATGGAGCATTTTTCGAAAATACTTCGCATAAGATGAGAAAAATTTTTTTGTCTGAATCACTTTGGGACGAGAAGAGACGAGCCTATCGTGACTGCCTGCACGCGGATGGATCCCGGTCCAAGACCTGTAGCATCCAGACGCATGCGCTCCTGCTCTATTATAATGCCATTTCGGAGCCGGAGAGGAAAGAGCTTGCAGAGACTTATGTGAGAGAAGGGCAGGAGGACTTTGTGCAGGTGGGTTCCCCTTTCCAGCTGTACTATCAGTATGAAGTACTTTGCAGGCTGGGGGAAACAGATCGAGTAATGAAGGACATTCAAAAGAGATGGGGAGAAATGCTTCGTTTCGATTCTACTACCTGCTGGGAGGTGTTCCCCGGATTCTATGAGAATACGAGAACCAGAAGCTATTGCCATGCTCGGTCTGCATCCCCTGCACTATTTCATGCAAAAAAATATCTGACGGGTATACAAATGGAGGTTGAGGGTTTTCGTGAAATTACAGTGAATCTACAGGAGCCGAAACTGGAGTGGTGCAGGGTCGAGCATTCCGACACCTTTTGGAGCAATCGATTTGGACTGGGATCAATCGGACAGACACCTTCTCCTGCGCCTACCGCAAGAGATTCGTCTACGTGCTCTCCGTGCGGAAGGGTTTCAGGTCAGGATTGAAAGAACGATATAAATGTGCAGGGTGGGAGGAGCACCGCCCGTACGTCCATCCCGGTCAGCGCAGTTTGATTGTTCCTGATCGTTCTCGCTTTCGTATTATTACAAGTTTGATTTTTTTCGTCATATACATCAGAATTTAGATAGAGATAAGAGATCAATAAAAAGGCTACCTGCGAGGGGCCTTTTTTTTGATGAGTAAGAGGCGGAATGCTGCAGAGGATTATGAAATTTTCAGATTGACTTTTTGTGTAGGTTTATCCATAATAGATGTAAGACAAGTAGACATCTTATAACCGACAAGCGTTCAAATAGAAAGAATATAATTTGGTAGCAAGAGAATACCAATAGATCGGATTGTTATATTGCACCTTGAAAAATTAATAGAATTCATCAGTCAAGATCTACGTATAAGTACACTTTTAGAGGTGGCACAGAGGAACATGAACTACGAATATAATTCGTTTGACACTAGTACACCATGACGTATTGCATTAAATCCACTGGAGTCAACATGGAAGGGGATGAACAGACGATATCCACATGCTGGTGGAACGAAGAAAAGAGAGGAAAAAAGGGGGAGAAAATTGAAACACTTTTTTGATATGTCGCAACCGGTATATCATAACTGCCCGGGGTGGCCAACTTATAAGATGACGACTGTGACCTATGAGGCCATCTATACCAATGATTTGTTTACTGCAGAGCGAATTGATATGAATGCGCACACGGGTACACACGTGGATGCACCCTTTCATTTCTTTCCTTACGGAGAGACCGTTGATGAGATCGAAGTGGAGAAGTGGCAAGGTGACGCCGTACTGGTTGATCTTCGAGGAAAGGTAGAAGCAAAGCAGGGAATCATGCCATCTGATGTAGGGAAATATGATGAACTGATTCAAAAGGATACGATCGTTCTGTTCAATACGGGATGGGGAAGAAAGCGGAAAAATTGGGATAAGGAATATGGTAACGATTGGCCTTTATTACCGGGGAACTTGCAGCCTACCTAGTGGAGAAGCAGGTAAGAGGCTGCGGAATAGATACCTTAAGTGCAGGCGGCTGGTATGAAGGGACAGGACGCCCGTGCCATGAAGAATTACTTAGTCACGGAGTATGGATTTTAGAGGAGCTTCTATTTGCGGATGAATTGATGAAGCACGAAGAGTGCTATTTAACAGCATATCCAATAAAGCTGGCAGGATTTTCCGGCGCGCCAGTTCGAGCAGTTGCTGTTGTGGAGGACTTATAAGACTGATCAGCAGGAGAACAGGCGAATGTCAAAAATCATCGAAATGAGGAATATTCGAAAGTTTTTATGGAGTACCGGCACTCAAGAACATCTCTTTTGAACTTGAGGAAGGTGAAGTGCACGCATTGATGGGAGAAAATGGTGCAGGCAAATCCACTTTATCAAAAAAATTATCGCAGGTATCTATCAGGCAGATGAGGGAGATGCGAATTGATGGAGAAAAGTGCCGGTTCGCCAATGCGGGCCAGGCAAACGAGAAGGGTATTGCCATGGTTACGCAGGAGTTTTCTCTGATGAAGGATTTCTCTGTCGCAGAGAATATTTTCTTGACAAATCCCGGGTACTACCGGGCGGGATTCCTTTCTGATAAAAAAGCGATGATAAAGAAAACGGAGGATTTATTGCAGCTCTTTCACATGGAAGAGTACATTGATCCATATATGAAGGTTTCTGAGCTTTCAGTGGCACAAATGCAGATTGTTGAAATTGTAAAAAGCAATGTCTAAGGATGCCCAAATTCTGATTCTGGATGAACCAACTGCATCACTGACAGAGCGTGAAATAGGACTTTTGTTTGATTTGATCAGAGACATGAAGCAAAAGAATATCAGCTTTATCATCGTATCCCACAAAATAAATGAAATCTATGAGATTGCTGATCGTATAACGGTCCTCAGGGATGGAAATTTAATTTTAGCGAATGCGCAGACTGACACACTGGAGGAAGGGAAGCTGATCCAGGCCATGGTGGGGCGCGAAGTCACAAATCTATATGGCAGGGTAGAGGATAAGGAAAAAGATTTCTCGAAAAGAGCCAATACTTATGGAAGTACAGAACTTGTGTGACACCAGAAACTTTGTAAAAAATATTGACTTTAAAGTACATCAGGGAGAAATTGTGGGGTTTTCCGGGTTACTTGGAACCGGACGCACAGAGATGGCAAGATGTATTTTTGGAGCGGACCCGAGAACCGGAGATAGTAGGGTGACGATAAATGGAACCGAAGTGAAGCCCAATTGCATTCGCACTGCAATGAACGCTGGTTTGGGTTATGTGTCAGAAGATCGAAAACATGACGGACTATTTCAGGAGCTGAGTATCAGCTTAAACATGAACGTTGAGGAGATGATTGAACATAGGGGGTCTTGACCAGCCAGTCCGAAGACTATGAGGCTTGTGAAATTCAACGGAACGCCTTGAGAATCAAGCTGAATAGCTATGATGACCCGGTAAAAATCGTTGTCCGGTGGGAACCAGCAGAAAGTATTACTGGCTAAATGGCTGATGCCAAAAACCAAGCGTCTTGATTGTTGATGAACCGACGCGGGGGGTGGATATTGGCGCTAAGGCAGATATTTATCAGATCCTAAGGGAATTAGCGGGAAAAAGGAATGGGGATTGTCGTTATATCCTCGGAGATGCCGGAATTAATAGGGTTATGTAATACGATCTTTATCATGAGGGAAGGACAGATTCGAGGAGAACTTAAGGCATCTGAAGTAAGTGAAGAAAAGATAGGCTATTATGCCACGATCGGATAGACTCCGTTTCTGTGCTTTAAGAAATCACTAAGTACAGCGGATAAAAACAAAGAATAAAAAGGCCCGTGGAGGGAATGGAAAGATGGTTAAGAATAGTCATGCGAAAAGGTTTGCGAAAAAAACTTCAAAACAGAGATGACGATGCTATGCGTTTTTGCGGCATTTTTTTCACGATTATGGGCATTGCATCAGATCATTTTCTTTCTAGTCGCAACATGCTTAATGTTGTGTCTCAAGTTGCCTCTAATGCAATGATAAGCATTGGGATGACAATCGTGATTATAACGGGTGGAATAGATCTTTCGGTTGGAGGGATTCTAGGTCTTTCGGGAATGATAGGTTCCATTTGCATGGTCAAAAACCGGAAATTCAATCGTGGGATTTTTGGTAATTATGGTGATTGCTGTTGCGTGTGGTTGCATCAATGGATTCCTGATTGGATATATTCATATGCCTGCCTTTATCGTAACGCTGGGAACAATGAATGTATGTCGCAGCTTGTGTTATGTCATTTCAGATGCAAATACACAGTCAGGATTTCCGGAGAGTTATAAATTTATTGGAAAAATGAAAATTGGAGGAGTTATTCCAAATTATCTGGTGTTCATGATCATCATGTTTGCAATCTTTATCTTTTGTTTTACAAAAAGACAAAAAAATGGGAAGGTATTTGTATGCCTGTGGTTCAAATGCGGACTCTGCAATGCTTTCCGGAATCAATGTGAAAAAGACTGTTTGTTTCGCTTATATCATTTCAGGTATGATGTGCGGCTTGGCAGCCTGGATTATGACCTCACGAATGATGGCTTGTGATCCAACCTATGGAAATGGGGCTGAAATGGATGCCATCGCAGCAGCTGTCATTGGAGGAACCAGTATGAGCGGGGGAAGGGGAACGCTCTGGGGCACGGTTGTAGGAGTATTTCTTGTTGGATTTCTTCGAAATGCTTTAAATCTGTTAGGGGTGAACCCATACTGGCAGGGAAGTGCATTGGGTGCAGTTATCATTGTGGCAGTATTGGCGGAACGCATTTCAAATATGAAAAATAAAAAAATTAAAAAAAGGAGAGAGAGCATGAAAAAGAAAGTACTGGGAGTGGTTTTATCGCTAGTGATGACAGCGGGACTGGCTGCCTGCGGTTCTACGCAGCAGGCGGCGCCTGCAACTTCGCAAGCTGCCGATTCGGGATCTGCTACGGCTGCGGCCTCGGTAGCGGATAAGGGAGATTACACAGGGGTCCATATTGCCTATTTAACCCCTTCGTTGGATGTCCCGTTTTGGACTTACGTCAAACATGGGGTAGAGGATGAAGTGAAAAAAGCCATGCCCGGTGCGGAAGTTACCGTATATGATTCCAAAGATAATGCAAATACTCAGTTGTCTAATGCGCAAGATGCTTTAACAAAGGGAGTGACTGGAATTGTTATTTCTCCTACAGATTCTGCATCCTGCATACAGGTACTCGATGCGGCAGAAGAAGCAAATGTGCCGGTCGTGATATGCGATATCGGTACGGACGGCGGAACATATCTGTCCTTTATTTCTACGGATAATGAGGGCGGAGCCAAGGAACTGGGAAAAATATGTTGCCAGTAAGCTGAAGAAAGGGGATGAGGTAGCCCAAAATCACATTGAACCGAGCAAGAATAAACGGAGTAAAGAGAAAAAGAAGGATTTGATGAGGGGATTCAATCCAATGGATTGAAAGATGTTGGATTCCGCCAGATGGAGAAGGTTAACCGGGATGAAGGTGTTAGCTACACACAAGATCTTATCACCTCATTTCCGGAATTAAAGGCAATTTTCTGTCATTCAGAGGATCCGAGTATGGGAGCCGTAACAGCGTTGGAAGAAGTTGGGAATACGGATTGCAAGATTGTTGGATTTGACTGCTCTCCGGAAGTGGTACAGGCGATCAAGGATGGCAAAATCCTTGCAACAGCAGCGCAGCAGCCGGTTGTAATGGGGCGCACATCCGTAGATGCGATCAAGACCAAGTTGGATGGAGGAACACCGGATAAGGAAATTCAGATGGAAACGTTGCTAGTCACACAGGATAATATCAATGATATTTATAATGAACTGCAGGAAAAAGCGTTGGCAGCAGACTGATTAGACTTTTTGATGAGCTGGGGATTCATTGGTAAAATTGCGGGGAGTAGATAGAAGCAGGATTCCAAGATAAACAAGCAGCCGCAAGAAGAATGATAAATGAACTTCTTGCGGCTGCTTGCAAGTTTTAGGAACCCATTTGGGAGAGCAGGATAAAAAATGGGTTCACTCAAAAAAGGGGGAGAGTCATGAATAAAGAGAGAATCAACCAAACACTAAATAACCTTTTTTTCCTTAGAGGATAAGGTTATTTTAATGACTGGAGGAGCGGGAGCAATTGGTAGTGAAATTGCGAAATGCTATGCGAATCTTGGGGCGAAAGTTATTATTGCAGATGTCAATAAAGATTCAATGAATGAAGTGGGGGATGAAATACGAAAGGATGGAGGTGAGGTCACCCTAATGAATTTGAATCTTCTGGAGGAAGATTCCATTAATGAAGTGGTAGAGAACACAATCGAAAAAATACGGGAAAAATAGATGTCCTTGCAAATATAGCCGGCATGAATAAGAGAGTTCTTATGACCAACGGTTCGGAGGAAACCTTTGACAGAATTATAGGCGTTAATCTGAAAGGGGTTTATCTGATCTCCATTAAGGTTGCAAAGGAAATGATAAAAAAATAAACGAGACCCTTCCGGAGGGAAAAAAGATACACCTTTCTATTATGAATGTTGCGTCATATAACTCGGTCATGATGCTAGGTGGAAACTCCGTATACGGAATGAGCAAGAGTGGAATAGCTGCATTAACAAGAAGCCAAGCTATTGAATGGGCAAAATATGGATTTCGCTCAAACGCATTAACCCCGGGACATATTAGTACGAAACTGACAGCCCAACTTTGGGATGACCCCTATTACAGTAAGTATATGCTGGACAGAATAGCAATGGCTAGACCGAGATACCCGAGCGATATGCTTGGCATGTCTGTGCTCATTGCATCTGATGCATCTGCCTATATGTCTGGCCAGCTTTGTATTGTCGATGGCGGATGCCTTGCAGGTGGTCAACCTTGGGAAATCTAAAAAGCGAAGAATAGAAAATGTAAAGGAGAGGCAATGAATCTGCAACTTGAGGGAAAAGTGGTCGTTATCACAGGTGGTGGGACCGGAATTGGCAGAGGCTTGGCGATAGAGTTTCTTAAAGAGGGAGCCCATGTATGCATTTTGGGGAGACGGATGGATCCTCTGAAGACATTGCATGACGAAATGGAGAGGGATGGATATGATCTCTTTTATCAAACCTGCGATGTCACAGATCGTCAAGCGGTACAGTCTTATGTAGATGAAGTCGTAGCCCGCTTTGGACATTTGGATGTTTGGATCAATAACGCTGGTGTAGGGAATAATAAAAAATTCATAGATTATACGGATGAGGATTTTGATCAGATTTTTTCCGTTAATCTGAAAGCGGTTTTTCAGTGCACACAGATAGCAGCTACAGTGATGATGAAGCAGAATAAGGGGGTTATCCTCAATGCAAGCAGCTTCAACTCCAAGTTGGCACACGCAAACGGAGTGCTGTATGCGGCGACAAAAGCGGGGGTGACTAGTATGACGAAGTCAACAGCAGCTGCGCTAGCTCCGTACGGAATAAGAGTACTTGGATATTTACCGGGAATGATTGTAACGCCAATTAGCGAAGAAAATGTGGCCAAGTACAAAGACAAGTTCATCAAAGACATTGCTTTGCATCGGCTTGGGTATCCAGAAGATCTCGCAAAACCCATAGTATTTCTGGCATCAGACTGCGCTTCCTATATGACGGGGGTAGATGTGGAAATAAGTGGGGGGAAATTCGCGGTACAGGATTGTTCTTTGGCATGGACTTTATAAATAGAAGTATGGGAGGTGGAGCAGGTGCAGGTAGTTTCAGATCTGATTAAGAATGTTGTTCTACCGAAAAATGATTAAGGTAGAACAACAATATGACCATACACACATTTCACCAGCCACTATAGAGCAGGTGGTCAAAAAGCAACTGGAGCGGACCGAGATTGCCGGAAAAATCCGGGCTGGAATGAATGTTGCGATTACCTGTGGTAGTCGCGGTATCAAGAATTATGCAGCGATCACAAAGACCATTGTGGATGTGGTAAAGGCTCGTGGGGAAATCCCTTTATTGTGGCAGCCATGGGCAGTCATGGCGGAGCCACTTCAAACGGGCAGCGACAGATTATTGCTGATTATGGGATCACGGAAGAGACGATGAAGTGTCCGATCAAAAGTGATATGGACACGGTGAAAATAGGTTATTGCAAGGAATTCAACACGGAGGTGAGAATTGATAAAAAAACGCTGCGAGTGCAGACGCAATCATAGTATTCAATCGTATTAAGGTTCATACCTCTTTTCACGGGGCGTATGAAAGCGGGCTGATGAAAATGATGGCTATCGGACTAGGTAAGCAGCATGGAGCGAACATCATCCATGCGGTAGATCCGGAACAAATGGATCGAGTGGTTGAGCTACATGGGAAAATATGTTTAGAGAACACACCGGTTATTGGCGGCCTAGCTGTTATCGAAAATGCATTTGATGATACGTGGAAAATTGTCGGCATGACGCCAGAAGAAATTGTGAAGGAAGAACCTTGCTTGCTGCTGGAAGCTAAACAACAATTTGCCACCATTTTATTTGACAGCTGTGATGTTTTTGATTGTGGATAAAAATCGGCAAAAAAACATTAGTGGGGACGGAATGGATCCTAATGTAATCGGTCGATATGCAACAAATATTCGAGGAGGGATCCAGTGCGGGGAAAATAGTTGTTTTAGATTTAACGGAAGAAACGCATGGGAATGCACAGGGGATAGGGAATGCGGATGTTACAACGAAAAGGCTTGAGAATAAAATGCGTAGAGAAATGACTTATCCGACGGCTGTGACCAACAAATTTTTGGGTTTAGACAAGTTGCCAATGGTCATGGATAACGATAAGGAAGCAATACAGTTGGCCTTAAGAGCGTGTTACTGCGAAAACACAGAGAAACTTAGAATCATTCGTATTCAAGACACAGCGCATCTGGAGAAGATAGAGATCTCAGAAGCAATGTGTGAGGAAGCGAGAAATAATCCTAGAACAAAAAAATCATGTCGGAACCATTTGAATGGGAATTTGATGATGAAGGAAACCTATGGTAATACGTTTCGAGGTAGCTCGTTTTCGAGAGAGAGATCACTGTATCAATAGATGTAGCTGGGAGCACGAGAAAAGTTGATTGGGCTGGCTGGAGTACAGGAAGGAGTAAGCAAAACTGGAATTGGCATTTGTTTTGAAAAGCGTCGTAAATCGTCCATGATAAAATATTTGGAAAATTCAAATTGACATCACTAGTATATTTTTTTATACTAGATGTAGGGACAAGTAGACAATCAGTCATCTAAGAAAAACCATTGGAAATGTATTTTCGGATGGATTGCGGGTGAAATAGGGGTTGAAGGTAAGTTTCTCGGATATCAAAAGGGAATACGTGATAAACAGTGAAAAGAGTTTCGGAAAGGAGAGGAACCATGATTAAAAAGCAAGAGAGCGGAGCTGGATGCTCTGTGTTTGAGATTCAGAAAGGAGTTGATCACGTTACTGCATAAGATTCAAACGGGCCATCCGGGGGGATCGTTATCAGTTTGTGAAATTCTGACGGATCTCTACTTTAATGATGCCAATATTAAACCGGAAAATGCACAGGATCCCAATAGGGACAAAATAGTGCTTTGCAAAGGACATGCAGCTCCAATGTTATATTTAAATTTGGCGGAGAAAGGTTTTTCCGAAGGAGGAATTGCAAACTTTAAGGCAGATGAATAGTCGACTGCAGGGACACCCGAATGCTTTGGAAACACCTGGAGTAGAAGCATCTACTGGACCACTCGGAGCAGGATATCCTTTGGCGCTGGGCATTGCACTTGCAGATAGGATGGATGGAAGGGACGCTTATACCTATGCCATTCTGGGAGATGGAGAAATTAATGAAGGCGTCATCTGGGAAACGGCTTTGAATGCCAGTAAGCAAAAGGTAAATAGACTGATTACAATACTGGATTGGAACGGAGTGCAGCTTGACGGCACAAACGATGAGGTCATGCCGCTTGGAGATGTAGAGCTGAAGTGGAAGGCTTTCGGCTATCATGTCATCACAGTTAATGGACATGATGTAGAGGAGATCAGTGGCGCAATCGAATCTGCAAAGACCATTAAAGGTCAACCCACTATTATCTTAGCCCATACGGTGAAAGGGAAAGGGGTCTCTTTTATGGAGGGAAATCATGCTTGGCATGGTGCACCAATTGATGATGAGCATTTTGAACAGGCGATGAAAGAACTGGAGGGAAATCGGTGATGGCAAAGGCAATTCGTGATATTTATGGGGAGGCACTATTAAAATACGGGGATTTAAACCAGAACATAGTGGTTCTTGATGCTGATGTCTCCGGATCTACAAAATCCAAGTTGTTTGGGGAAAAATACCCCGAAAGATTTTTTTAACTGTGGAATTTCAGAGTATGCAATGGAAGGCATGGCAGCAGGACTGGCAAAAATGGGCAAAATTCCGTTTGTAAATACATTTGCCGTTTTTCTATCTACCCTTGGTTTATTGGGGGCGAGAACCTATATGTCCTATTCGGAACTGAATATTAAACTCATGGGAGGATATGGCGGCTTGTCTGATTCCTATGATGGAGCCACACATCATTCATTGGAGGATATCGCATTTATGAGGGCACTCCCCAATATGAATGTCATGGTGGCATCGGATGCACAGATTACGGAGTGGATGGTTAAGACGGCAATTGAAGTTGATAAACCGATGTATATTCGTCTTTCCAGAGATGCGGCTCCTGATTGTCATCCCCAAAATGCGGACTTTGAATTTGGAAAGGGTATGGTGGTTCGAGAGGGCACCGATGTGACGATTATTGCCTGTGGCGTTGAAGTGGGAATGGCTGTTAAAGCAGCTGAGGTGTTGCAGTCAAAGGGAATTAGCGCACGCGTAGTGGATATGTACTTTATCAAGCCGATTGACAGGGAGCTGATTCATAAATGTGCCGAAGAAACAGGGGCATTTGTCACGGCTGAAGAGCACAGTGTAATAGGAGGGCTGGGAGGTGCCGTTGCAGAAGTACTTGCCCAATCTGCGATAAAAGTACCGGTGGAGTTTATAGGAACACAGGATGTTCATGCGGAGTCCGGCGCATATCAGGATCTCTTGGGGAAAAATATGGACTGGATGCCACAGCCATTGCAGAAGCAGCTGAACGAGCGATAGCAAATAAGTAAGGTAAAATACCGGAAAACACACGTGTATAAGAAAGGATAGAGAAAATGAGAGAATCAATTCATAAGTATTTTCAATTGGGGACGATCAGATGGATGTCTTATCCGAGGTTAGATGCGATGGAGGCGGTCAAGAGGATTGCACGGGATGATTTTTTCGACGCAATTGAAATTACCAAATGTGGCAGTGACGAGGAACGCCAGGAAATGAGACGTATTCTTCAGCAGTCACATCTGAAAGTGTGTTATGGAGCACAGCCGCGGCTTCTTGGCCCTAAACTGAATCCAAATGACGTAGACGAAGAGGGAAGAAAAAAAGCAGAAGCAACGCTTATAGAGGCGATTGATGAGGCAGAGTACTTTGGAGCAAAGGGGATTGCTTTTCTTGCTGGTAAATGGGAAGAAGAGACAAAAGATTTTCAATATGAACAATTGCTAAAAACAACACTTAGCCTTTGCGCATACGCAGCAGAAAAGAACATGATGATTGAGCTGGAAGTTTTTGACTACGATGTAGATAAAGCATCCCTTATTGGTCCGGCACCGCTTGCGGCAAAATTTGCAGCCGATGTTAGAACCAAGTATCCGAATTTTGGCTTGCTTGTCGATCTTTCGCATTTTCCGATTTGCCATGAGTCTGCAAAAGATGTGATTCGTACCTGCCGACCCTATATCACTCACCTTCACTATGGCAATGCGGTCGCGGACCCGGATGCAGAGGGATATGGAGATCTGCACCAGAGATTGGGATATCCGAATAGTGCAAACGATATTCCTGAATTGGTGGATTTTTTACAAGTTCTAAAGGAAGAAGGGTTTTTTTAATGAGAAGAATCCGCTTGTACTTTCTATGGAAGTGCAACCGACCAAGGAAGAAGACGAAGAGATTATTCTCGCTAATACCAAGAGGTGCTTGAGGAGAGCGTGGGCACTCGTGGAAGATTGAATCTAAGATTGCATTGAATATGACAGTAAAAACAAGTGAAGGAGAGATAGAAGATGAAGATCGTTATTTTGGATGGATATACAGAAAATCCGGGAGATCTTTCTTGGAAGCCGCTGGAAGATCTTGGTGAAGTGGAAGTTTATGATAGAACGTCCTATGTTGATTCTCCTATGATTGCTGAAAGGATCAAAGATGCGGAAGTCGCAGTCATTAACAAGACGCCGATAAGTAAAAGAAACGATAGATCGTTGTCCTAATTTAAAGTGTATTGCTGTTTTGGCAACAGGTTATAACGTGGTGGATTACGAGTACGCTAAGAAAAAGGGCATCGTTGTTCAAAATGTGCCTACGTATGGAACGCAAATTGTTGGACAGTATGCGGTTGGATTGCTCCTAGAAATCTGCTCTCATTATGGGGCTCATGATAAGGCGGTCAAGGAGGGACGATGGGAAAACAATCCGGATTGGTGCTTCTGGGATTATCCGATGATTGAAATGTATGGAAAGACCGCAGGGATTATTGGACTTGGTCGGATTGGTCAGTCAACGGCAAGAATCTTAAAAGGCAATGGGGGTGCGTGTTCTGGCAAATGACAAGTTTGAGAGTGAGGAAGGGAGAGCGCTCGCAGAGTATGTAGATCGCGATACTTTATTCAGAGAATCGGATGTAATCTTTTTACATTGTCCTCTTTTCCCGGATACGGAAGGAATGATCAATCGCGATAACCTTTCCAAAATGAAGGATGGGGTCATTATTATTAACAACAGTCGCGGGCAGTTGGTGGTCGAGCAAGATCTGGCAGATGCGCTCAATAGTGGCAAGGTTTATGCAGCAGGACTTGATGTGGTTTCTACGGAGCCGATTAAGGGGAGTAATCCCTTATTAACTGCAAAAAATTGTCTGATCACTCCACATATTTCGTGGGCTGCTCAGGCGGCACGTCAAAGAATTATGGATATTACCGCAACGAATATTAAATCCTATATGGAAGGTGCGCCTAGTAATGTAGTTAATAAATAAGGATGGCGTTGAAGGGAAAGAATAAGGGTGAAAACATGAATCAGCTTATTAAACATAAAAATGATTTCGTGCTTGCGGCTTTTTCCATGGTACTCTCTGTTTTTCTCCTTTTTGGAAAAATCACCGACAGTACAGTCCCTACTGGACAGGGGGGACTACTTGCGAGAAGTGATGTGTGGCTTCGTATGATAGCAGGCATAATGCTTTTGACCTCCCTAATGCTTCTGCTTCGATCCTTGTTTAAGGTAAAAGATTTACCAAAGGACTCTGGAACTTTTCATTTTTACCTAGACGGAACCATCATTGCGATCATAGCCATACTGGTTACGTACACGATTGCGTTACCCTTGTTTGGATTCATGATCTCCACTTTCTTGGCACAAGCGCTTTTGACGATTTTGTTTACGGTAAGAGAAAGAGGATATACATTTAAAGCGCTTCCTAGGGAAGAAATGAGAAAAAAATCATTATTCGGAGTGTGGTTATTTCCGCAATTTTTGCTTCTGATCTATTATCTCGTTTTTTTGGTGTAGCACTATCCTTACAACTTCCTAAATTTGATCTGTTTTATAGATTGGGAGTAGGGGCATAAATCCAAGAGATCAATTTGTTGAGATTTATACGGCATTTTCCAAGGGGAAGTATAAGACAAGAGATGTGAAAGAATAACAAAAGGGGGACACAGAAAATGAAAAAAATGATAGCAGCAACGATGGCAGCAGCGATGATTGCGGTATCGCTCGTAGGATGTGGCACGTCTGGTAGCGGTACACAGGCGACCAAGGAAGCTGGAGACACACAAACTGCATCAAATGAAGCAGCAAGCAAAGAGTCGGTGGCTTCATCGGATTATCCTGCAGGGCCAGTAACCATTGTGATTCCGTACAGTCCGGGAGGCGGATCGGATATTCTAACGCGCAAGATCATGGATTATATTGAGTTGCCCAATAATGCGAAGCTCGTACCTGTCAATGTGGATGGTGCGTCCGGATATATTGGTTGTATGCAGACCTACAATAGCAAAAATGATGGATATACGATCATGGCGCATAATCCGATGGATGTGATTTCCTATACGCTGTCCGGATCTACTGATATTCCGCTCTGGGATAAGCTTACAAATATCTGTGGCATTGCGGACGACTTTAATATATTTGTCACAAATCCGAAAACGGGCTGGAAGACGGTGGAGGATGCGGTGGCGTACATAAATGCACATCCCGGAGAAGTAAAGGTAGGGAATACGGGATCTAACAATTCCAATATGGCAGATTGTCTGCGTGTTTTGGATGCATTAAAGATTCGAGATAAGGTGACAGTTGTGCCTTATGACGGAGGCGCCGAAAACAAAACAGCCCTTATGGGAAATCATATCCAGCTTTCCGTGAATACTTGCGTGGACATTCAGTCGGCAATTCATTCCGGTGATCACATTGCACTTATGACCATCGGAGATAGAAGAGCAAAGGCACTACCAGATGTTCCTTGTACAAAAGAGCTAGGCTACAACATCGTAACCACGAAGCCACGCGGGTGGTATGGACCGGCAGGAATGGATGCAGGGCAGGTAAAGGTTCTTCAAGAAGCGTGTAAGAAGGTTTGTGATAACGAACAGTTTCAAAAGGAGATTCTGGAGTTGGGACTGGAAATCAATTACGTCGACGGTACCGAATTCCATGACAAGACGGGCGAGTGGTATGCGCAGATGAAACCATATTTTGAAGAGATGCAGAAGGACGCTGCCACAAAGTAAAAAAATTGTATAAGACGGAGTTCCAATTGGAGGCTTAAGGAAGCAGGAGGGCAGAGACCCCTTGGTCTGCCCCCTGCTTGTTAAGGAAGGTAAAAAAATATGAATGCAATTCAGGCTGGATTTTTCAGCGATGATGGGAGACCCGATGAGTTTTGTCCTACTGATCTTCGGTGTGTTTATGGGGATCGTGTTTGGATGTATTCCGGGTCTTACAGCGGTTTTGGGTGTTACCTTGATGATTCCGTTCACTTATACAATGACACCGGTACAGGGACTTACCTTATTAATCGCTATTTATGTCGGAGGAATTTCCGGTGGGTTAATCACGGCGACACTGATTAATATACCGGGGACACCGTCATCCATCTTCACAACCTTTGACGGATATCCGATGGCACATGATTTAAAAAAACCAAATAAAGCGCTCGAAATTGGCGTTTTTGTGTCATGGATTGGGGGAACCTTCTCTGCACTTGCGTTGTGGTTTATAGCACCTCAGCTCTCCAAGGTGTCTTTGGTTTTCGGAAACTGGGAATATTTTGCGGTAGCACTTGTTGGTCTTGCGGTAGTGATCACTATGGCAAGTGATGATTTGCTTCGAGGTTTAGTAGGAACGGGGATTGGAATTGTTTTTGGAAGTTTTGGAATAGATTCTATTTCGGGCGTGCAGAGGCTGACGTATGGAAACTGGCAGCTTATGAACGGCCTAAATTCCACGGCACTGATGATGGGACTATTCGCTATTAATGAAATTTTACATCAATGTAGAGATCTGGAAAAAAATCCAAGAAAAAAAGGCTGATCCGGGAAAAATTTCTTTGATTCCTCCGATTAAGGATATGCCGGGGTGCTTTAAGCCCACACTCCTAGGATGCTTGATCGGAACGGGGATAGGTATTTTGCCAGGAATCGGGCAGAATGCGTCTACCTTGATTACCTATAATACCTCGAAAAAAATCTCAAAGCATCCAGAGATGTTCGGACATGGTTCGCCAGAGGGAATATGCGCCTCGGAATCATCTAATAATGCAGTGAATGGAGGGGCTCTTATCCCGTTAATTACGCTGGGAATACCGGGAGATCTTGTCACGGCAGCCTTGATCGGTGGCTTGATGATTCAAGGATTGCAGCCGGGGCCATTGCTCTTTACACAGAAGCTTGATGTGGTCGGTGCGGTTATGGTCAGCTATTTCCTGGCAAATCATGTGATGTACATTATGGAACTTGGCCTAATGCGTGCCTTTATCAAGGCGGTTAATGTGCCGTTCTCCATACTGTTCCCGGCGATTATTATGTTTTGTGTACTGGGAACCTATGGTTTGAATAATAGGACCTTTGATATTTGGATTCTTATTGTGACTGGGATTATCGCATACGCGCTAACGCAGCTAGGGCGTGGATATGGCACCCGTGATACTTGGCTTTATTTTTGGGGGCCATTGGTGGAAAAAATATTTTCGCATGGCAATGACAGCTGAAAAATGGCAACTTCGCTGCAATTACGACACATCCAATTGCATTTACTTGCCTGATTGTAGCTATTGCATTTATCGTTATTCCCATCTTTAGTTCACGCGTGCGTGCAGAGCGCGACAGGTTGAATGACGCGGGAAAAAATTTTGAAGCACAGTAGGCATTTCTAAAGTGAAGGGTCTGTATATAGGAACAATATTGATGGTTTGGTCAGGAGGATGAGGTGAAGACTGCAAAATTAGTCCGGTTCGCGAAGTTTGAAAAGGATGAACAAGGAAAAGTAAAAAAAATTATTCCGGGAGAATTTCAGATTGACGATGATCCGGTTCCGGAGATTGGGGATAACGAGGTTCTGTTGAAAACGCTGAAGCTTGGGGGTATGTGGATCTGATATCCAAATCTATCATGGCCTGCATATGGCGGTAACACCAGATAAATTGCCACGAATTATGGGGCATGAAGTTGCAGCTCAGGTTGTGGCATTAGGGTAAAAATGTAAAAAGATTATAAGGTGGGAGATAAGGTAACGGTTGAACCGCAAATTTATTGTGGACATTGCTTCCCCTGTATGAATGGTCGGTTTAATGTATGCGAGCATTTGAAAGTGATGGGTGTTCATTGTGACGGATTCGCATCAGAATTCTATGCGTGTGATAGCAAAATATCTTCATCCGGTTCCACAAAAATATGGATGAGAATCTGATTGCCCTTGTAGAACCGCTCGCAGTTGGAGTCGGAGCCTGTAATCGAGCAACGAGGCTAAAGGGAGGAAATGTCGTAGTTGTAGGTGCTGGAACCATAGGAAATTGCATTGCACAGGCAGCTATAGGACTGGGCGCCGGAAAAGTCATGGTAACAGATATTGTTGACGATAAGCTGGAGTATGTGAAAGAGTGCGGAGCGCATTATATATATAATACAAGTAAAATTACGCTTAAGGACGCGGTGGAAGAAGCGTTTGGCGTTCAAAAAGCGGATGTAATTATTGATGCCGTGGCGAACCCGTATGTCTTTCAAACTATCCTAGACGCAACTAGGCCAAGTTCGGAAGTAATCATGACAGGAAATTACAAAGCACCGGTTACCTTAGATGTGCCACGGATTCAGAGGAGAGAAGTTAACCTGATCGGACATATGATGTATGTGCGTCAAGATTTTCATGATGCAATTCAACTCCTGGCTGAAGGGAAAATCAATACGAGAAAGTTGATTTCTCAGCACTTTGATTTCTACGATTATGGGAAAGCGTTTCAGTTTGCAGATGAGCATCCGGCTGATTACATGAAGATGATTATTGATTTTGATAAGCTTTGATACAAGGCTAAAAATCAACGACGAGTTGGACGAGGGTACAGGGTCACTACTTTGATCCTGTACCGTTTGGTTCGTGAGACATAAATACTAAAAGGCAAAAGGATGAAATTTACATATAGAGTCACAGAAGAACTATATATTCAGCTGATTCTGTTTCAATATAAAAATGAGAATCGGATAAAGAGAATACTCTTTATCGCCGGAAATACGCTGTTTTTGGTGATGGGGGTCTATTTAATTTTGGCTAAAAATGCCTATCCCATTTGGGCTAGGACTGTGATAGCACTGATGCTTGGGATCACAGCCCTAACGTTCGTTTTGCGACAAAAAGACGGTAGGATTACGTGCCAAAAAAAGCAGTTGACGATTTAATGAAACAGCAACTACTGCCAGCGGACTATTTTGGTATACATACATTAATCTTTAACAACAATAATCTTCAGCTAAGCTACAACAAAAGCAGGAGTGAGTTGAACTATACGGAAGTGACTGATTTTGCAGAGCAAAGTGATTTCTACCTTATTATGCACGGGAAACATATATTTGAAATTATACCTAGGGATGCAATACAAACGGAAGATGTTGAAAGTATTACGGAGAAGATTCGGACGGCTAAAAAAAGAGAATGAAGGAACAAACCGTTCTCGAACTTGAAAAAAAGAATTTGAATTATCATGTGCAAAAAGTTTACTGGGAACAATCACCGGAGGATTATGCCAAGGCTTTGGCTGAAGGGTATCGGCTATATTTTTCTAACTACCCACGCGTGGTTGCAAGGGCATCAGCTAATCAGAATAATCATACTGATCTACGGTATATTCATGATAATATTTAATTTTAGTAGAGTAATTGGTATAATATTTGTTATTATTGGATTATTGTTAAACAGGCAACTTATCATGGTTTTTTTCACCGCTTGCCGTTGCGTTAACGAAACGCAGGCTGGATCAAAAACGTGCAGATGGAAATTATGATGAAAAAAAGCTGTTTTTTTGATGCAAAAGGGGCAGATGGCCACCTATAATGCGGGAGAAGTACAAAGGACAGAAATTGAAAAAGATCAATAATTGCCGCTGGGGGAGTCGATATGCCTATTTATACACGGCGAACAATCAAATGCTGTGTATTGCAAATAAGGGCTTTAATGAAGAAGATAAAATAAAGTTATTGGAAGAGATAAACAGGGGTTAACATGGAAACGAAAGAGGTTATGGTTCATCGGATTCATAGGAAAAGTGTCAGTGATCAAGTTTTTTTGAACAGATGAGAGAACTGATCCTGGCATCGGAGTGGAAAATTGGGGATAAGTTACCCGCCGAAACGGATCTGGCGAACCATTTCGGTGTCAGTCGATCTTCTGTGCGACAGGCACTACAGAAATTGTCTGCCATTGGGATGGTGAAGACAAGAGTAGGAGAAGGATCATTTGTTAGACAGGCGGATATCGGGAAGCAGATAGAAAATATTTTGCTTCCAACTTTTTATCAGCCACAGTTTACGACGGATACCGTTTTGGAGCTCCGTTATGTGGTAGAGGTAGAAACAGCCGGGATCGCTGCGCATCGGGTTGAGCCGAAAGATATACTTGCATTAGAAAACACTTTTGAGAGACAGAAAAAAATCAGAAAAAAAGAACGGTATCAAGTTTTGCAGCTGATGATATCAATTTTCATATGATAATTGCGGAAAGTACGCATAACGAAGCGATCATTGCTGTATATAAAGTGTTCGGAAATATTCTTAAAAAGCGCAATGGAAGAAACCGTTCGACAGTTAGGATTTGATATAGGACTTCCCTATCATGAAAAACTGATTGAGGCCATGCGAAAGCATGATGAAAATATGGCGAGAGATGTCATGCGGGAGCATATGAGAGCAACGGAGGACAGTTGGAAAGAGATGATGCAGCAAAAAATCCTCGTTGCCGGATAATAAATCCGCTCGTTGACAAGGATGCGAAACGGAGAAGAATTCACTATTCCGGAAAGTGCATATGCCCCCCAGAAAGGACAGGTAGACGCAGGGTTTGAAAAAAACGATATCAATTCCTTATTCTACATCCACAGTGGATCTTCATATCGAGGAAGAAAATCTCAAAGCGGTGATCGAAGCGGGTGCGCATGGGGACAAGGCGCGGCAATCGGAAGAAGAGTTGGTGCAAGAGGCGCTCGCACATCCGATCGGAAGCAAGAAACTGAGCGAACTTGCAGTAGGAAAAAAAGAAAGTTGTAATTGTTACAAGCGATCACACAAGAGCCGTACCCAGTAAAATCACGCTTCCATTAGAACTCAGGGAGATCCGGAAGGGAAATCCCGATGCGGAAATCACGATCCTCATTGCAACCGGTCTTCACAGGGCAACAACGCAAGAAGAGCAGAGAAGGATGTTTGGAGATGCCATTGTCGATCATGAAAGGATCGTGGTCAACGATGCGTATGAAACAGCTGATTTTGTAGACATGGGACGGCTTCCATCCGGAGCCGTATTTTTATGTGAATAAGCTTGCGGTAGAATGTGATTTGCTGATCTGCGAAGGCTTTATTGAACCGCATTTTTTTGCAGGATTTTCGGGTGGGAGAAAAAAAGTATTTTACGGGTATCTGCTCACAGGAAACGGTAAAGATCAACCATTCCTATCAGGCGGTTGCAAGTCCCTATGCACGAGCAGGAATTTTAGAGCAAAAATCCGATTCACGAGGATATGCTGGATGCTGCACATAAGGTAAACGTCCAATTCATATTAAATGTCGCACTGGATGGTAAAAAGAGAGTGATTGCAGCGTGGGCGGGGGACTTAGAAAAGGCGCATGAGCAAGGGGTACGGTTTGTTCGTGAGGAGGCTAGGTGCCCTTGCGTGACGGGAGATATTGTAGTTACCGGCAATGGGGGATACCCGTTGGATCAGAACTTATATCAAAGTTCGAAGGCGGTTTCTACTGCGGAGATCTGTGCAGGAGAGAATGGCGTGATTATTCTGTGTTGTAGTTGTACGGATGGAATGGGAGGAAGCTATTTTTCCAAACTCATTCAAATGGGCACACCGGAAGAAATCGATACCTATCTTGCGGGGCTGCCGGTGGAGGAGACGATACCGGAGCAGTGGAACTTACAGGTATATGTCAGAGTTCTGCGAAAACATAAGGTGATTCTGGTGACCGAGGGTTTAGAGGCGGAAATGATTGAGAGATGCAATATGATTCCGGCAAGAACGCCCGATGAAGCGCTGGAAATTGCCTATGGAATAAAAAGGAAGAGACGCCCGGGTTGTGGTGATCCCGGACGGGGTCAGTGTTCTGGTGAGCGAAGTGCGGGATCGGTAGTTTGTCTCTTGGAATAGTTTTTCTCGGAAGATTTTTCCCGGAAAAAGTTTTCTCAGAAGATTTTTTTTCGAAAAAAATTTTTTTCCGGAAGATTTTTCATCCGGCAGG
>BNJV01000615.1_pt1 | contig 29191 bp, 40 predicted proteins | sample 8540591 | NCBI WGS metagenome assembly BNJV01 (sample SAMD00202457, study PRJDB9452) | human saliva metagenome | host: Homo sapiens | reverse complement strand
ATTATGTAAATACTATGAAAAACAATATCATGAATTATCAAAGAAAAGAGGAGATAAGATTTTAAAAAATCAATTGAATTTTATTTGGTTTTTATAGTACTATTTAGTAAGGAGTCCTATGTTATCGTTTTAACTAGGATATTTTTTTTGTAAAAGCAAAGTTGTAATTTAGGAGATAATAAACATAGATGATAAAAAAATCAATATACTTATTTGGGGCGTTGATATTGCCTCTTTTAGTAGTATGGATATTTAGGATGCAGTATGGATATATTTACCATGCCGTTGATGATGTTACAATAAATTATTCCATAATAAACGGCGAATCTATGTTATTACCATATATAGGTATAGTTTTAACCAAAAACACTAGTAATTATTCAAAATATTTTTTTCCAATGATTAATATTTATTTTATTTTTTTTAGTTGGAACATATAGTATTAGTTTTTTTCAGTATTTATATTTCTATTAAGAAAAAGAAAATGTAAGATTCTTCTTATTGTGATTATACTAATAATTGAATTTACGTTATTAAAAATACTTTTACCTATTCGGTAGTTGCATATGTATTGGCGACATCAGGAGTACTACTTTTATATAAAGAAGAGAAAACTATTTTTATCCAGTATAATTATTTTTTTGTAGGATTCTCTCTGCGAGTTCAAGTTATAGTGAGTGTTATTTTACTGCTTTTTAGGTATAATTCTTTATGAGTTAATTGTAAATAAGAAAAAAAGGAAAAAAACAGTATATTTAGCTATTGTTACTACGCTAGTAATGGCGACAAACTTTATTTTTTTGTTAAAACTAATAGTGAAGTTGAAAAATTATATTACATGGAATAATAAGAGTACGTTAATAAGAGACTATCCGGCAATAAACTATAATGAATATAAGGATAAACTTGCAAGTGAAAAATATTAGTAAAAAAATGATTTAGAGAGTTATAACGCATGGATATTTGCTGAGAAAAAAATGTTTTTTTAGTAACAACATGCTAGATAGGTTAGATGAGATAAGAGATAATTCAAAAAAATATGATTTATCAATAAAAAAATAATATTATTCAAATTTTTTTCAAATGAGTTATTAAAAAGTATTTATTTATTTTATAGTATTAATACCTCTGTTATATAGACCGAAGAAAATATTTGGGCATTTATCGTTAGTAATGCCGATAGCTTTTAATTGTATTGTTATCAATAAGACAAAGAATGGTAGAAAGAGTTTATATTCCGTTAATAGTAATATTTATTTTTTTAGTTTCATTATATATTTACAGGATATTTTTTTGAAAAAAAGAAGTTATAGATTGTTAAAGGGGTACTGAAAAATATAATTTTTCAGCATATTAAGTCTATTTATGTTGAATAATACTATTCAATATGGAACTGAAAAATTTATATTGGTTTGTTCATCAGAGTTTCCCTCATAATAAAGTTTATAATGAACTACTAAAAAAATAATGAGAAAAAAACTTATATTTTTTTGCTGGCTATGGTAATATTATTAATAGTCAGCCAAATGTTAGTAAAGTTTTTGTAGAAAAAGATAAACTTACTAAAAAAATATGCTAACTTTAGGGAATTGGCAAACTTTTACGCCCCAATACAAAGAAAAAAATTAGATGATCTTAATGTAAGTGACAGTAATAACCTATTGTCTAGCGCGCTAGATTCAGATAATATAAAAATTTGTACTTCCTGAAAAAAATCAGGGTTAATGGAGAAAGTGAAAACATTGTTTAAAGAACATTATAATAAAGATGTTAATTTTATGTTCCAAGAGAAGGTAGACGAAGAAGTTAATGTTTATGTGTTAAGGAGTGACGTAAGTGAGTAATGCAAGAATAAAGTATATAGATATGCTAAAAAGCAGGCTGTATAATATTAGTAATTTTAGGTCATATGTCTTATACTCCAAGTCAAGTTAAATTATTATTATATATATTTCATATACCGTTATTTTTTTCTTTTTTTATCGGGTATGACGCTAAATATTAGTAAATATAATTCGTTTTTTTGAATTTACAAAGAAGAAGATACAAACTATTATAATTCCATGTTTTTTTAATGAATATTTCGATATTTTTTTGATACAATCAATAGTATTTGAACCACAAAAATATTTTGAAGATGGATATTGTTCATTTTATTAAAGCATTAGTTATAGCTGATAGATTACATGTATATTTTTCAACTTTGGTTCTTATATGCTTTATTTTTTTAGCGGAGTTAGTATGCTATGTAATTATAAAATATAAAAAGAAATAATTATGGTTTAATGTTATCATATGTATTGTTAATTGTACTAGGATTACTAGGAAAAGAGATGTATATAAATGAATATTGGTTAGTGTGGAGTTTCGATTTAGTACCTTTTTGCGGCTATATTTATTTTAACAGGTTATATTGTTAGGGTGAATATGGATGTAATTAGCAAATGGTTTAGTCTATTATATTTTATACCTGTAGCTGCATTAAGTTTAGCCTCTGGTATATATAATAAGCGTGTAGACTTATTCTATCAACAAACAAACTCTATACCATTGTACTTTTATAGCGGCATTTTGTGGGATTTGGGCAAGTATAATATTATTTAAAAACCTACCATCGATTTCTATATTTGAGAAGATAGGTAGAAATACACTAATATATTATGCGTACCATTCTCCAATAGTCTTATATATATTAGATATTATTATGGGGCAGTTAGCTATTAGATATACAGGAATATTTGTAAATAATTATATTATAGCTTTTGTAGAGTTGGTGTTAGCAATATGTTTCTGCGAAATTATCGCAAAAATTATTAATAATAGTTTTTCCATTTTTTTACTTGAAAGAAAACAAATAAGAAGGTGGCTTAATTGACCTACCTTCTTTCTTTTATAATAAATAAAAATCCCTATTCGAGTTAAATTATCCAACTCGAATAGGAGTATTATCTACATAAATATCTGTTTTTTTAATATATTGACAGGGAAGTTAAAAAAATCTTAGTTGATAGAATAACTGTTACAGTTATAGTGGCTATTGCATACACAATAAAAACCAAATGAAAATGAACTATAAATACTGTTAAAGTCAATAAATGATTTAAAAATATAAAATAAATTCAAATGCCAGAAGTAGACATTTATAGTATTTTTACCAAAATCGCTAATCCATTTAATTTTTTTAGAAGTAGTTAGTAATATTAGAGATATTCCTAAAACTGCTGAGATAATATAACAAGCTAGTCTAACTATTGGCCCGAAGGAAATTATTCCATCTGGGGAAGGGTTGTCTTCCTGAAAAACATGTATCTTAAACCGTATAAAGTATCAACTTTTAGTGATACAAAGGATACCCCATGTCACGAAAAATTAGTAGAGCAAATACTTTTAAGTAGCGGATATTTTCTTTTTGAATTCTAATATATCGAATGATTTCATCATTGTACCAAGAATATAGAATGGGAAGAAAAATAATAGCTCTAGATAAATAAAGGAAATCACCTATAGACTTATCGTAACCAACGAAACAAGCTAAGATAATTGAACCAATCAAGAAAAAAATTTTTTTATTTTGATCTCTTAATAAAAAAATAATACAAATGTATAAATTGCCAATACAAACATAAACCAAGCTAAATCCACTATCAGCCAGTAAATTGAAAAATGTATTGAGAGTCACCATTTAAACGATCGATTAGGAAAAGAAACTATTTTATAAAAAAATCCAAGTGAGGTATAAAATAATACTTTTTTTCGTTGTATTTCTATCAGAATGAAAATAGCCAGAAATAAATATAAATAATGGCATATGAAATGCATAAATAAAAAAAGATATATGCTTGAATAAATTGAAGAATAATCAGTTAGTTGATCGGCGAAATGTCCTGCAACTACTAAAGTGATTAAAAATAAATTTTAGATTATCCCAAAGTGCTATACGGTTACTCATATCTGCCTCCTACAGAGAACTACTTTTTATAGTATTAATGTATTTATTATAACAAAATTTAACAACTAATACATAAATTTAGTTTAAAACAATGTAAAAATTTAATATTTATAATGGAAAAAAATATTTGGTAAGAAGATATATAATAAAACACATATTTATACTAATTAATTCGCTCACTAACAAAAAAATAGTAATGTGATGTAAAAAAATACAATGTATTTTTTTAACTATCAGTGGTATAATATTAGTTATAAAAAAATTTTAAGGAGAGGATTTGTGAGCTTAATTTTTTTGAAAAAAACTAGATCAGTATAAAGATAGTTTAAAAGAAGTGTATATTAATAATGTATACAAAAATGAAAAATCTAACATATAAAAACTCTAATTGAGTACTCTGATAAGCTAGCTGTTTATTTAGAAAAAAAATTAGGGGACAATAAAAATCCGATAGTAGTATATGGGCATAAACATCCATTTATGCTAGTTTTCTTTCTAGCGTGTGTTAAATCAGGAAGAGCTTTTTGCCCAGTTGATATAAATACTCCTCAAGATAGGGTAGATGAGATAGTTCGTACAGTTGATTCAGAATTAGTTTTAGTTACTGAAGAGATAGAGTTATCTAAAGAAATATTAAATGTTGAATTAGCGAAAGAATTAATAAATAGCACAGAGGAAAGAATCTCGAAAGAATATTATGTAAAAGGAGAAGATATTTTTTATATAATATTTCACATCTGGAAGCACAGGTAAGCCAAAAGGAGTTTGTATAACATATAATAATTTGAATAACTTTTTACACTGGTATACTGGTTATTATAATGAAGATGATGAGTTAGTATTTCTTGGGCATCCACCATTTTCATTTGATCTTTCGGTAATGTCTTTATGGCCAAGTTTATACTTAGGAGCTTCGTTAGTACAAATAGACAAAAAGCATCAGGAAGATTTTAAAGTTATGTTTGAAGAATTAAAAAATTCAAATGCGACAATATGGATCTCAACACCTTCATTTATCGAGATGTGCTTTATAGATAAAAGTTTTAATCAAGAGCTAATGCCTAGAGTGAAACAATTTGTTTTCTGCGGAGAAAAATTATTCGCTCAAACAGTAGAAAAAATTCATAAGAATTTTCCAGGTGCACAGGTTATTAATACATATGGACCTACTGAATCAACAGTAATGGTCACTTGGTTGGAAGTTACTAAGGAAATAGTTCAAAACTATTATGAGAATCTACCGATAGGTAAGGTTAAATGGGGCTCAAAAGTAGAGTTGAAGAATGTAGATAGTGAAGGTAAAGGTGAAATAGCTATAATTGGAAACACGGTAGCCAAAGGATACTTTAAAAATGAACAGCTTTCTAAAGAAAAATTTGGTGAAGCTGTCTTAGACGGAAAAGAAGTAAGAAGCTATTTAACAGGTGATTTAGGTTACTTTAAAGACGATATGCTATTTTGTGAAGGTAGAATAGACTTTCAAGTAAAACTACATGGTCATAGAATAGAGCTAGAGGATATAGATAATAACTTATTAAAAAAATAAAAAGATTCGTCAGGCAGCAACCCTGCCTAATTATGAAAATGGTAAAGTTAAAATCTTTAACAACTTTTTATTGTTTATAATGATAAAATTGAAAAACGTTTTGAAGTGACGAAAAGAAATAAAAAAACAATTAAAAAAACTGATTCCAGAATATATGATACCGAAGAAAAATTGTATTCTTGGAAGAGATGCCTCTTAATAATAATGGTAAAATTGATAAGAAAAAAAGTTAAAGGAGTTAGTGTAGTATGAGTTACTTTGAAGGCAATGAATTTTTTTCTTTTTCTTAATTCTAGCCTTAGTAATTGGTTTTATAATAAACTATCTAGGGAAAAAGAAGTGAATATTATATACTAACACTTTCTGTAATTTTTGCTATAGTAATTTATGGTAAAAAAACATTGATGTTAAGCTATTTAATAGGGTTTATTATTTATCAATATATTTTGGTTTTAATAGCTCAGAAAACCGAAAATGCAAAACACTTAAAGATTTTGGTGTTCTTATCTGTAGTTCCATTAATAATAAACAAAGTATTTGCGTTAACGCATTGGCATTTACTAGCGTTTATTGGAATATCGTATATGTCTTTTAAGACAATACAAATTATGATTGAAATATCGGATGGCCTAATTAAAGAGAGGATTAGTATAATAGATTACATACAGTTTTTATTATTTTTCCCAACGGTAAGCTCTGGTCCAATAGACAGAAGTCGTAGATTTATGTTGGATGTTAAAGAGCGAATGCCAAGAGATGAATATTTAGAACTTGCAGGATTAGGGGTATACAGAGTAGTATTAGGATTATTATATAAGGTTGTATTATCAACTTATAGTTATCACTATTTAGTAACTCTCTCTAATTTTGGTTCTTTAGATTATTCGATAAAATATATGTATTTATATACATTATATTTATTCTTTGATTTTGCTGGATACAGTTTAATGGCGGTAGGAAGTAGTAATATTCTTGGTGTACAAACGCCTATGAACTTTAATAAACCATTTTTAAGTATAGATATAAAAGATTTTTGGAATAGATGGCATATCACACTTTCAACATGGTTGCGAGATTTTGTTTTCTCTAGAGTATTTATGGAGGCAACAAAGAAGAAAAGGTTTAAAAAACGATTAAATACTGCAATGTACGCCTATATGGTAAATATGCTTCTTATGGGATTTTGGCATGGTCTAACAATTAGCTATATTGTCTATGGGGCCTATCATGGTATACTAATGGCAGGGTTTGAGTATTATCAGAAGAAGAGTAAATTTTATAAGAAAAATAAAAATAAAGTATGGTATAAAGTATGTAGTTGGTTTATAACTATAAACTTAGTAATATTTGGTTTATATATTTTTTTCAGGGGAACCATATAAAAATATTAAAGACTTTATTAAATAAATAATTTATTTAAAGGAGAATAAGAAGATGGTAAAAAGAACAAGTATTAGATATGTTAGAAGAAATCTGTGAAGATGATGTAGTTAGAGAAGATTTAGATATTAATATGAAAGAAGAAGGTTTAATGGATTCGCTGGCGTTTGTTGAAATGTTGGTTAGAATCGAAGAAATCTTCGGACTAAGTATAGCACCGACAGAAGTAACATACGAAGAGATAGATACACCAAACAAGGTAATTTCATATATAGAAAATAGGAAATAGTGAAATATGATAAAGCTAAGGGCATTTTTTTAATATCAGTAATTCTGGTATTAATAACACTTTTAATTTTAGATAAAACATATATAAAAAAATAGAGGACTATTATAGAGTAAATGACAATAGTATCCGTTACAATACATCTTATGAGAAGTATAAAAGTAAGGATATGATATTAGAAAATATGACACCTAATACAGTGTTGTTATTAGGTTCATCAGAGTTGACAACTACTATAAATGAAGACTATCATCCAAAGAAAATTTTCAACTATGGAGACTTCAATATTATGCAGGTAGGTGTAGGTAATTCTCAAAATATTATTCATGCAGCTACTTTAGGATCTATTGGTGATGATGTTAGAAATAACGAAATAGTTATGATTCAATCGATTCAATGGTTCGATAATAAAAATGGAATACTAAAAGATGCATTTTTATCTAGAATTTCTGATGAACATGTATATAATACTATGGCTAATGAAAAAATTAGTAAGCAAACTAAAGAGAAGTTTATTAACAGGGTGATTGAACTTTCATCTACTAATAAAGAGCTAAATGATAAGTATAAAAAGTTATAAACGATACTTTGTAGAAGGTAAGGGTAATGTTATTACAGGAGAGTTTCTAAAGCTAAATAATTATATACATTCTTTTAAAAAAATAAATATAGTTTTTTTATAGGAATAAAGGTAAGGAAAAATTATCCTATGAGTGGTGAAAAGACACCGAACTATAATTGGGAACAATTAAAAGAGCAAGTTACCAGTGAAGCTATAGAAAAAAACTAATAATAATGACTACCAGATTGATAATACATATTATGATAAATACATAAGAAATAAATATGATCAATTAAAAAAATAGTTCAAAAAAATACAAAGTATGATGATTCTAAAGAATATGATGACTTAGATATTTTATTATCGATAGTGAAAGACTTAAATATTAAGATGAAATTCGCAATTCTTCCAGCTAATGGGAAGTGGAGTGATTATACAGGGTATAGATAGTGAAACACGTCAAGTCGCTTATAATAAAAATAAAAAGAAATTGCTCAAAAAAATAATATAGAAGTAATGGACTATTCAAATAAAGAATATGAAGAATATTACATGTTTGATGCAATGCATTTAGGTTGGAGAGGATGGATTGATTTTGAAAGAGATCTTTATAAACTTAAAAAAATAAAGATTAATGATAAACATAGACTTATATTCTGGACGGCATTTTTTTCTATATTGTAATTATGGGGAATAATAATTTATTGCTTTTATGACGGACTTTTTCTAATGTTCAAGAATATGTATATAGTGAATTTTAAAAGTTTTAAAAAAAGGATAGTTTTTTTAGAGACTATTCTTTTTAATTTTTTTAATTTACTGATATTTAACAGATAAAATATTGATTTTTCTAAATTTTAAGTATTATAATTAGTGTAGATAATTTTTAAAAAAATGTTCGTATTTTTTTAACAAGTAAAAATATAGGGGATGAAAATTTTTAATAATCAATAAATTAGGAGAAAAATATTTTTATGGAGAAAGAATATTAAATATTTATTAATGTGTGCAGCTATACCTACTAGTCTTGCAATTGTTGGTGGAGATAAAGTTAATGCAGCTGATGTAGAGGCTACTAACACTGCCGAAAGTACTACTTCAGTTAGTAATGAAGTCACAACTGCTAACAATTCTGTAGCCAATGCAACAACAAGTAACACTAATAGCGAGAATACGGTAAGTTCTACTGCTCAAAAACAAAATATTATTAACGAAGGTGGTCACGTTAATGTAGAGGGGCAAAATGCAACTCTAAGTAAAGATGGGAAAAGTGTAACTTATCCATATACAGTTGCTTTTCAAAGAATGCATTCAAGTGATCATCGCCAAACAGTGAGCGATGTACTAATTCGTGTTCCTAAAATTGAGGGTGCAACGGTTAACTTTACGCTTATTGGGACTAGAGATTCACAAGGTAATCCAGTATCTGTAAATGAGCCGATGAAAGAAGTTTCTTATGACAATACATTGGAAGGTGGCGAGAATACTTTTGACACGCCGACTTCTGAGGAGCTTGCTGCAGGGAAAAAACCATATGTAGTTAATAGGAGTAAGGATGATTACGCCTCTCTTGAAAATGGAAAAATTGCTGCATATGCACTATACGCTAGCTTTGATAAGAGTCAGGTTGTTAGAGTTGAAATCACACTTCCTTTTGAAATAGCGAAAAATATTAAATATTTACCAATTGACGCTAGAATGGTTTGGAAAGCAAGTCAAGAAGGTGGAATTCAGGGGTATGAAACTGGTGCGCAAAACTTAGAAGAGTATCCAAACCACTCTTTAGTTGCTGAAGAAGGGAGTAAAGGACTTGTAGGTCTTGAAAATCCTTCATCGATAGATGATAGTTATGTAAAAGATGGGACATCTTATAAAATCAGTAACTAATCCTAGCACTTATATTACTCCAAATAATGGGGATTGGACTAATATTCCAGAAGATACAAATCTTGATAAAAAAACATTTTTCCATTATGCTGAAATATTTAACTTAAGAGCTAATCCAGCGGTAACGTATTATATATCTGAAAAAGAGGACATGGCTGACCAAGATGTTTCTGCATTATACCAAGGGGATGTAGTTGTTGATTATGTAATTAAAGGTACGAATAAACAACTTAAAGATACTTATACAAAGGTTGCATTAACACCTATCTATAATTCAAAAGGAGAGCTAATCACTTATAATCTTGGAGAAGATAGTAACGAACGACCTCAAAAAATCACTGTCGATGGTAAGAATTATGTTCTTGTTGGTACTTCATCAACATCTGCTGCAGAGAGTGGTTCATTAAAAGAAGGTTCAACTCATGTTGTATATGAATATGTATTAGAAAATGAAGTAAAACCAGCGCCAACACCAACGCCTGAAGTAAAACCAACTCCAACTTCAACTAAGAAAGAAGTAACTAAAGTGAAAAAAAGTCGAGAAGAAAAAACAATTACCAAATACTGGGTATGACTACTTCATCAAGCCTGTTAGGTTTAGTAGGAGTTTTTGCGATTGCAGGATTACTTTTACGTTTTAGAAAAGAAAAATAAAAAATTAATAAGGTAGAGTTACGAAGGAACAATTTTCTTCGTAACTCTTTTTAAAAAAGGTTGATAGGTAAAGGTTTATCTATAAAAAAATATCTCTATATATTCTTTAGTTCTATAAAAAAATATGGTATAATAAAGAGATAAAAAAATTATATGTATTTTTAGAGTGAAGTAGCCATTTATTAAGATATTCATCTTTAGATGGCATTGTAAGGTGAACAATGAGCGTTGATAAACGATTTGAAACAGAAATAGTAAAGAAATATAGAGAAAATATACAAAAAAAGAAAGTGTCTTTATTCTTGAAATTTATTTTTTTGATAAGGTTTTTAGCATTACTTTTTGCTTATTCCATTATCTCCAATTATTTTAGGAATTGCTATTTGGATAAAACTAGATAGTGAAGGGCCTGTTTTTTATAGGCAAGAGAGAATAACGACATACGGTAGAACTTTTAGAATTTTTAAATTTAGAACAATGGTAAAAGATGCTGATAAGATGGGGGCTGCAGTTACTCAACAAAATGACCCGCGCATCAGTAAAGTTGGGCATAAACTTCGTAAAGTACGCTTAGATGAGCTCCCGCAACTAATAAATGTTTTAATTGGGAGACATGAGCTTTTGTAGGTGTTCGCCCAGAAGTTGCTAAATATGTAAATCGTTATACAGATGAAATGTATGCAACACTACTTCTTCCTGCGGGAATAACATCTCCAGCTAGTATAGAATATAAAGATGAAGATGAAGTTATTGAGAAGTATAAGGGAAGTGGTAGAAGTATTGACGATATCTACGTAGAAGAAATTTTACCAGATAAAGATGAAATATAATTTAAAAAAATACATTAAAGAATTTAGTGTTATAAATGATATTAAAATAATGATAAGAACTGCTTTAGCGGTTATAAAATAGGAGTTAGAAATGAAAAAATATAATATACCATTTTCACCACCAGATATAACAGAAGATGAGATTAATGAAGTAATCGATACTTTAAAATCTGGATGGATAACAACAGGACCAAAAACAAAAGAATTAGAAAGAAGATTATCAGAATTTACTACAACACCTAAAACAGTGTGTTTAAATTCAGCTACAGCTGCCCTAGAGTTAGTACTAAGAGTACTAGGTATTGGTGAGGGTGACGAGGTTATCGTACCTGCGATGACTTATACTGCATCATGCAGTGTTATTTATCATGTTGGAGCGAAAGCTGTAATCGTTGATATTCAAAAAGATGGTCATGAGATGGACTATGCTGCATTAGAAAATGCGATAACAGAAAAAACAAAAGCTGTAATTCCGGTTGATTTAGCAGGTATTCCATGCAATTATGACAAAATTTTTGAAGTAGTAAATGCGAAAAAATCATTATTTAAAGCAAATAGTGAATACCAAGAAAAATTAGGGCGTATTGCAGTAGTAGCTGACGGAGCTCATGCATTAGGAAGTGTTTATAAAGGTGTTAAAGTAGGGGCGGTAGCTGACTTTACAACATTCTCATTCCACGCAGTTAAAAACTTTACTACAGCTGAAGGTGGAAGCGTAACATGGAAAGAAAATCCTAATTTTGATGATGAAGAACTATATAAAGAGTTTCAAATATATTCTCTTCATGGTCAAACTAAAGATGCTTTAGCTAAAACAAAAGCTGGTTCATGGGAATATGACATAGTTATACCAGGTTATAAATGTAATATGACTGATATTATGGCATCTATAGGTTTAGTTCAGCTAGATCGTTATCCAAAATTACTAGAGCGTAGAGTAGAATTAGTAGAACAATATAATAAGGCCTTTGAAGGGACTAGAGTAGTACCATTAGTACATTATACAGATACTTATAAATCTTCAGGACATTTATATATTACGCATATTAAAGGTGCTACTTATGAGCAACGTGGTGAAATTATTACAAAAATGGCAGAGCGTGGAATTAGTTGTAATGTACACTATAAACCATTACCACTATTAACTGCATATAGTAACTTAGGATTTTGATATCAAAGATTATCCAAATGCTTATGATTATTTTGTAAATGAAGTAACTTTACCACTCCACACTCGTTTAAGTGATGAAGATGTTAAGGTAATTGTTGAAAACTTTCAAAGAAATAGTAGCGGAGGTTGTAGGTGAGTAGTTTAAAAGAAATTCAAAATAAAAGTTTAGAAATGGCTGAATATTTTGTAGAATTTTGTCGTGAACATGACTTACTTTGTTACCTTTGTGGCGGTGGAGCAATAGGTGGTTTAAGAAATAAAGGTTTCATCCCGTGGGATGATGATTTAGACTTTTTTATGCCAAGAAAAGATTATGAGAAGTTACCTGAATTATGGAATAAATATGCTAAAAAAAGAGTACTTTTTATCTAAAAGTGATTCGAAGTTTGTAGATAGAAACTTATTTATTACAATAAGAGATACACAAACAACATGTATTAAACCATATCAACAAGACTTTAGATATGCCTCATGGATTAGCACTTGATGTTATTCCTTTGGATTATTATCCAAAAGATGAATCTAGCAGAAAAAAACAAGTACGCTGGGCATTGATTTACTCACTGTTTTGTGCACAGACTATTCCAGAAAAACATGGTGCTATTATGAAGTGGGGAAGCACAATCTTACTAGGACTTACTCCAAAATCATTACGCTATAAAATTTGGAAAAAAGCTGAGCGTGAAATGACTAAATATACACGTGAGGAAAGTGATGGTATAACGGAACTTTGTACAGGGCCAGGATATATGAAGAAAAAATATCCGATTGAAGCATTTGATGATAATATTTTTATTGATTTTGAAAATACAAAAATGCCAATTCCTGTAGGGTATGATATATATTTAAAAACAGCTTTTGGTGATTATATGACACCACCACCAAAGGAAAAACAAGTACCACATCATGATGCAGTAATAACTGATATGGAAAATAGTTATATTAAATATAAAGGGGAATATTATGGCTAAGAAAAAAAGTATTATTTTTTTATGTGGTCTTACTCATTGGGAGGAGGAGCAGAAAAGATACTTTCTACTGTAATTAGAAATCTTCCAAAGGATAAGTATGATATAGATATATTGGAGATAGAACATTTTGATAAAGGATATGAGCCTATATCAGATAATGTGACTATATTAAAGTCATTACAAAGTTATAAGCAATCTAGATTATTGCGTGCAATTTTATGGAGATTGCGTATATATTTTCCTGGTATAGTAAGACGATTATTGGTAAAAAGATGAGTATGATATAGAAGTATCATTTACTATTATGAATCCACCTTTTAATTTTTTTCAAAAAAAGAAACAATGTAAAAAAATAGCATGGATACATGGAAGTATAGAAGAATTTCTTAATGATGAAGAGAAAAGAAACTCTCATAAAAAAACATTTGAAAGATGTTGATAATATTGTTGCTATATCGAAGAAAACTAGAGAATCTATTGAAGAAGTATTTCCAGAATATAGAAGCAAGTTATGTACAATTTATAACGGCTATAATTTTGAAGAGATAATAGAGAAATCAAAAGAAAGTGTAGATATTGAAGTTAATTCTAATAGTATTTGTTCAGTAGGAAGAATTGAAGAAAAATAAAGGTTCAGATAGAGTATTAGAAGTTATTCGCTTATTGCATAAACAAGATAAAAAAAGTATCATTTGTATTTTTATAGGTGCTGGAACACTTGAAGAAGAACTAAAAAAAGAAGAGTAGACCAATATGGTTTACAACAATATGTTCACTTTTTTTAGGATATCAAAAAAATCCATATAAGTATTTAAAAGATATGGAGTTATTATTATCTATGTCTAAACAAGAAGGGTTTCCAGGAGTTTATGTGGAAGCTTTTAAGCCTAGGTATTCCTTTTGTTTCAACAGATGTCGGGGGTGTTGAAGAGCTATCCCAAAAAGGTCGTTTTTGGGAAAAATAATAAATACAGATGAACAAGCAGCAGAAGAAATAATTAAATATATAGAAGGATCTGAAGTATTTAATAAAGAAGAAGCTAGAGAATTTCTATCTACGTTTACTATTGAAAAACAGATAGAAGATATTGAAAAAAATATTTAAATAATGAGGAAGTTATGAACAAAGAGTTAATTAGCGTAATAGTACCAGTTTTTTTAATGTAGAAAAGTACTTGGAACGTTGTGTAGAATCAATTGTAAATCAAACATATAAGAATTTAGAGATAATTCTTGTAAAACGATGGTTCAACAGATAATAGTGGAAAACTGTGTGATGAATTAGCAAAAAGAGATAATAGAATTAAGGTAGTCCACAAAGAAAATGGGGGATTATCAGATGCAAGAAATAATGGTGAAAGAGAATCAACAGGAGAATACGTGATTTTTATTGATTCAGATGACTATATTCACCATGAAATGTTAAATACACTATATAATCAAATAGTGGAAAAAAATGCTGATGTTTCTATCTGTGGGGTAATGAATGTTTACTCAAATAGTGAAACACCACAGTGCAGTGATATAAATATGGATTTTGTTTGTGATAAGGAAGGTTTTCTAAAAGAATATTTGATAGGAGAAAAGATACCTGGAAGTATTTGTAATAAACTATTAAAAAAATCAATAGCAGATAAGCTAGAATTTCCTGTGGGAAAAAAATATGAAGATGCATTTTATCATTATGATTTAATAAATCATGCTGATAAATATGCTGTCAGTACTAAACCTTATTATTATTATTTTCATAGAGGGGATAGTATTACAACAAAACCATATAGGGAAATAGATTTGGTATATATAGATATTTATAAAAAAATATTATGATTTAATATCTAAAGAATATAGAGGATTACTAGATGAAGCATTCTTTAGACTTTCATATGCTCATTTCTTTATTCTAGATAAGATGCTTCTAGAAAAAGATTATAGAAAAATTAGAGCACTATAGAGAAGTTTTGAGCTTTTTAAAAAAAGAAATGCAATCAAGATATCAAAAAAATACTATTTTTTTAGAAGAAATAGAAGAATTGCTGCGTTAGTATTATTTGTTAACGTTAAATTGTATAGAAAATTATTATTTTTCTAATATAGAAAAATAGTAAGAGAATACATGAATAGAGGAGGAAAGTAGAGTGAGTATAGAAGGCAAAAAGTTATATTTTTGTACTAACTATGCTTAGTTATTTTATAACTATTATTATTGGTATATCCTATATATATACTAACGAATTGAAGTTATTGCTGTTTACATTGTTAAGCCTATTAATTAGTAGTATCCTATATACATTTACTAACATAAAGTATTATATTATACACTTAATTTTTTTATTTAACTATTTTTTTGTGTTTCTAGTATCGAGACCTACAATAGATTATTTTAAAGATGGAGTTTTAAATACTTATCAGGCGGAAGCATATAAATTTTTCATTTTTTTAATTATAGCTATATCAGTAATAGGCTTATTTTTTTAGGGGGATATTGGTTTCTAAGAAAGGTGAAAAATAAAGAAAAAAATAGCGAATCAAGTTTATATAAAGAATATTAGATTAGTTTCTTTAGTAGTTTTTTTCTAATATCTTATCCATTTTATACTTTAAGACTAATAGAAAGATTAATTTTCAGATTGCATACAACGTATTATGATTATTATGCCAACTTCAAAAGTGAATTGCCATATTTTACATATACGATATCTACGTTTATGTTATATTCGTTATGTATATATTTAGCGACTAAACCTAAAAAAATTACAGTCTACAATTGTTTTGCTGATGGTTATTGCAGCAAATACAATACACCTATTTATAGGTACAAGGAACCCGTTCATACTAAGTTTGATTTTTGCATTTCTATATTATTTTATGAGAAATCAATCGGAAAAAAGGAAAATGGATAGGGTTTAAAGAAAAAAATTATTTTATACGTAGGTACTCCATTAATAATGATACTTATGGGTCTGTTAAATTATATTAGAGATGATGCCGAAGTTGAAAATGGAGGAATAGGTAATTTAATCTTAGATTTCATATATAAACAAGGTACTAGTTTTGGAGTATTAACTCGAGGATATTTATACAATAGTAATATACCGGTAAGAGACACTGTGAACTTTACTTTTGGGCCTATTTTAGAATATTACACCAAAGGAAGCCTAGGAATTTTATTTGGAGGGAAGCCATTTGTTAATTCTACTAACAGTGTAGAACTGGCATTGGAAAGTAACAGTTATTCGCATAATATATCGTATATTGTTTTTAGATAAAGAATATTTAAATGGTCATGGGATAGGAAGTAGTTATATAATGGAATTATATACAGATTATGGCTTTTTTTGGCGTATTTTTTTATTTAATATTTTGTTAGGAATATTATTTATATATATGATGAGAGTAGCTTATAGGATGGGAGTATTAGCTTATGGGATAACTCTTTTAATCTTAAACTATCTATTCTTTATGCCAAGAAGTAGCTTCTCAGAGAGTTTTTTTTAAGTCTGTTTACTATGCAATTTTTGGGGAATAGTCTTACTTATATTTCTAGGAGCAGGATTACTTAATAAAAAAATATAAAAACATATAGTTAATAGAAAAGGAGAACAATAATGTTTGAAAAATTATTCAATAGCAGATTTATATGCTAATATATATAAAAAAAAGGTAATTAATTTTATAGTGTTAGTGTTGGTATTTTGTGTAATGGCAATACCTTACACATATAAAGTAATAAATAATAAAAACAATAGTAAAAAGATACAACAAATTATTATACATACATCACTTATAAAATTACATCTCCATTAGAAGAGCAACAAAGTTTCGATAAGAATAAAATTGGAGGATATAGTGACTTTTATGGTAAACTAGTTACAGCCAATATAAATGGAGCTTACTTATTTAATGATTTGTCAGAAAAAGATATGAAAGTATTAGAGAGAGAATTAGACACTAGTGCTAATACGTTAAAAAATTCTAATTATGATTATTGGGAAAAGAAAATAACTGTAAGTCCTTTAGTTAATAACGCAGGGGTAACTGTTAAAATACTTACACCTAGTAAAATGGCTAACGATATTATCGAGAAGAAATTAGATGGTGTGGTTAATAAATTTAAAGATACTTACGCAAATGTTAAAATAGAAAAATTAGAAACGATAAATTCTGTTGAATTAGCAGCGAAAGACGGACAGGAATCTGGAATTAGTAAAGTAAGTTTATTGATTAGATTAACTGTTCTGGGAGTTGCGGCATTCATTATAACTGTTTTAGGTAACATAGTTCTATATATATTTAATCCAACAATCAATAGAGCAGGTGATTATAGTAAATATGATATTAATTTTTGTTACTAAGATAAGCTCGGCTTCTAACTTAAAGGAATTAATAGAGTATAAAGCAGGAAATAGTGCAGTAGTATTATTATCTTCAGATAAAAAAATTATAGAAAAAGTTCTCAAAAACAATATAGTGAGTTACTTAATAATGATAATATAACAGTAGGAAATATAGATGAAATAACAACAATAATAAAAAGCTGATAACGTACTGTTTGTTGAAGAGTATGGGGTAACTAGATATAAGAATTTTTGAAGAAGTATTACAAATAGTTCAAAATGTTGGAAAAAAAGTGCTAGGAGTTGCTACTTATAAATTATAATATAAAAATAAGAATACCTTAGAGTTAAATATGAGAAGATTTAACTCTAAGGTATTTTTTTCGTAGCTATCAAATATATAATTCTATTGTTAAGCATAGGAAGATAGTTTCCTTTTTGAACAAAAAGATTATTTTTTTATATGCTTGAATATTGTGACTATACCATTGTTGTTCCTCTACTGAAGGAGGTGTCATATAGTCGCCGTAAAATTGTGAAAGGAATTTATCATAGTTTTTAGGAATTGGTAGTTTTCTTCCTTCGAATTCAACATATATAAGGTCTTTGAGTGTGCCGGCAGGGAAGACCTCTTTTAGGCCGTCCTTACTTATACCTATTGCGCCTTCATATTTTCCATTCTCTTTTGAGTTACTACTAACTAATTTTTCTATTTTTTTATAGAAGAAACGGGGATTAATTAGTCTTAGTGTATACCAGCAAATAACTCGAATAAAATCTTTTATTTTACTATCTCCATAAGTTGAACGATCCTTTTTTACATAACATAATTGACGGAGTGCAACTAGTTTGTAACTTTTTTCAATGATGCTCAAATCATCAAAAGTGTCTATAGGAAATACATCAACAAAAATGCTAGTATCATGTGGTTTATACTTAACCGTATCTTTTTATAATAGTACTATTATCTATAATAGCTGCAAAAATTATGGAAATACCAATCAGAATTATTGTAATCTAAAAACTTTATATTTAGGATGATTGGATTTATTAATGCTATCGATTAATTTATTATAATCTTCTCTATATAAAGATATATCTATATCATCATCCCAAGGGATCATTCCTTTGTGCCTAACAGCACCTAGCATACTACCATAACTAAGAAAAATATGGTATATTATTTTTTTACAAATATCATCAATAAAAATCTAATATCTCTAATTGATGTTCTTTTATTTCTTCTTTAGACATTAAATTCATAACTTACTCCTCTATTTTTATATGCTTCAAATTCGTGGATATTAATTTGCTTCTCTTTTGGAGGAAGCTCAAGATAATTTCCATAATATTGTGTTAAGATAACATCATAGTTTTTTTAGGGGCAGGAAGAGTTAAGTGTTCAAACTCCATATCAATAAACTCATTAAAAAAATTTGAGAGTTAAAGATTTCTTTCTCTTTTAATTTTGATGGTATAAATGCAGTATACTTCCCTGTTTCTATCAGTATCTTGTGTTATTTTTTTCTTTCAATTATATTTGCAAATAATCTAGGAGATACAGGAAGGAACAAGCCCCAGAAACTACTGCGAATTATATCTTTTACAATGCTATCTTTATAAATAATATTTTTTTCTTTTACTAAAAGATAGTAGCTTCAAGCTTTCCAAAAATATAACAGGTATTAATTATTTTTTTATCATTAAATTTATCCATAGGGAAAAAATATCAACAAATACTCCACAAGAAAAAAAGTTTTATAATTTCTATTATCAACTATTTTAGTAGTGGTATCAACGACTTTTATAAAATTGTTGAAATAAGCTTTGTCGGTATCTAGGGATAAAATTTTATATTTAGAAGAATCTTGGTTAAATTTTTTTCTATGAACATATTGTAATGTTCTCTATCCATTGAAATATCTATATCATCATCCCAAGGTATAAATCCTTTATGCCTTACAGCTCCAAGAAGTGTACCATAATTAATGAAATATGAAATATTGTTATTTTTTTGCAAAAATGAGTCTATATAAGCAAGTATTTCAAGTTGTATTTTTTTACTTCATCTAAAGTAAGTTTCTTCATCTGCTTTAAGACCTCCTATTTGTAGTAAATTTATTTTTTTCAGTGATAACAAATTGTTATATAGTTCTAAAAAAATACACTGTCTTTATTGATAACTAGTAGTATTATGTATGAGCATATCGATAATAAAAATAATACTAGTTGTATTTATTAAAAAAATCGTAGATTAATTACTAACTCAGCTGGATAAATATAGTTTACTATAAAATACACAAGTAAAAAAAGTAGAGCTAAATAATGAATATTTCAGCGTATATTTAAATATGTTTTTTTAAGATTAAATAATTTTTTTCTTATTAATAAAAGTAATGTATATAATAAGTAAAAACTATTTCTGATATTATAGTGGTAATTAAATAAAAATTCAGGTTTAAAAAAATATTATTATGAAATAATAAAAAAAGTTCATTATAAAAATTTAGTATCCCCTGCATAGGGTATATAATGTTATTCTTTTTTCAAAGCCATTAACAAATAGTATTTGAGAACCTAAAATGGTATCTAATGCTGATATTATTGTTCTGAATGCAAATAATGATGTAAGAGTTCCTGCAGCTACATATTTTTCACTACCATAAAGTAGGATAGCATGTGGTCCTAAAAGTGTTAGACCGAAACTTAGAGGTATAATAAAGAAATTGAATACTCGGCTACCTTTATTTACTAAGTATGTATATGATTCTCGATCATTATTACCTAAGTAATACCCCAGACGAGGTAAACTTACACCTATAGCCCCTGTTATTACACCAGCTAAGACAGTAACTAATCTTTGTGACATTGTATAGTAAGTAACGTATATCGATTCTCCAGCTTTAACAAGAAATATTCTGTCTAAAAATGTATAAAGCATATTTGCATTCGCAAATAATAGCATAGCTAGTAGTGGTAAAATTAAAGGCTTTAAGTCTCTGATTTTAATTCTAACAAACTTAACATCTTTTTTTATCCAAAAATAACTTATTACATAATTTAAAGCAGTGGATAGGCTCATTATAAGTGTATATATTATGATGTCATGTTCATCCCTTACAAATGCAAAAAAATAGATATTAGCATTAATACTCTAATGACAGCAGTCTTATAAAAATAGAAAAACTATAGTTTTCTAATGCTTCATTTACCCATTCTATAGAAAAATATTTGAGCGACTAATTGTACACCCATTACTAAATATATTTTTTTAGAGTAGGATTATTCTCAAAGAATAAATTATAAGTTGCAAAAGTAAATAGCAGTAGTTACAATTGTACAAAAACATACAAAGGTAGAATAGTTGTGAGAATACCTTATTAGTTTTATTTTTTTATTATCTCGAACATTACTTATAGCTCTTAAGCCATAGGTGTAAACTCCAAAAAGTAGCAAATGGTAAGAAAAAAATGATAGGATTGTATCTACAGAGTTAAAAATACCCGTAGTAAGTCTTATCAAGCACCCGCGCGACATAAGTTCCAGTTAGGATGGGGAAAAATTATATTAAGAATTCGTATACCCATGAAGGCTAAGGCGTTCATTTTTATGCTCTTCATATAAGAAAAAAATCCTTTTCTTAGAAATTCTATTAAACATTATATCATATTTTCAAGATAACGACTCAAAAATATCTAAAAAAATTGTAAAGTTTTTTTGTTGAATATCTTAATATATGATATAATAGGATAGATGAAATATAAACTAAAAATAGAAAAATAAATAATTAAGGAGAAAAAAACATGATTTACGCAGGAATATTAGCTGGTGGAACAGGAACTAGAATGGGAATTAGCAACATGCCAAAACAATTTCTAGATTTAGGTAATAAACCGATAATTATTCATACTATCGAGAAGTTTCTATTAGAGCCTGAAATAGAAAGAATAGTAGTAGGAATGCATGAAGACTGGGTTTCACATGCAGAAGATTTAGTTGAACAATATGTTCCTACTTTTAGTGATAGAATAATCATTACACCAGGTGGTGTAGATAGAAATACTACAATTGAAAATATTATAAAAAGAATAAATGAATATAAAGAGCTAACAGATGAAGATATCGTAATTACACATGATTCTGTTCGTCCGTTTATTACACTTAGAATAATTAAAGATAATATTAGATTAGCTAAAGAAAGTGATGCAGTAGATACAGTAGTAGAAGCGGTAGATACAATAGTTGAAAGTACAAATGGGGAGTATATTACTAATATTCCAAATAGAGCGCACTATTATCAAGGACAAACTCCACAAAGTTTCCGTTGTAAAGACTTCTTAGACTTATATACATCACTAGATGCAGAAGAGAAAAAAATATTAACAGATGCGTGTAAAATATTTGTTATTAAAGGGAAAAAAGTAGCGCTAGCTCGTGGAGAATACTCAAATCTTAAAGTGACTACTGTAACGGATCTTAAAATTGCTAAGAGTATGTTAGAGGAAGAATAATATGATTAATCAAATATATCAATTAATAAAACCGAAATTTATTAATGTAAAATATAATGAAGAAAATTTAAATGATAAAGATAAAATAGTTATTAGACCTAACTATATGGCTCTTTGTCATGCGGATCAAAGATACTATCAAGGGAAAAGAGATCCGAAAATTTTAGCTAAAAAACTACCTATGGCTCTAATTCATGAATGTGTAGGGATTGTTATATCTGATCCTACAGGTACGTATAAAGTAGGACAAAAGGTAGTGATGATTCCTAACCAACCACCAAGAGCTAGTGATGAGGAATTCTATGAAAATTACATGAGTGGAACACATTTCTTATCTAGTGGATATGATGGTTTTATGAGAGAATTTGTAGCTTTACCAAAAGATAGAGTGGTAGCATATGATGGTGTAGAAGATAGTGTCGCAGCTATTACAGAGTTTATTAGTGTTGGTATGCATGCTATGGATAGATTTATGAAAAACTCTCATAGTAAAAAGGATAGAATCGCTATAATAGGTGACGGAAGTTTAGCATATGTTATGGCTAATATAATCAACTATACGTTGCCTAACTGTGAGATTATCGTCATAGGTCGTCACTGGGAAAAATTAGAATTATTTAGTTTTGCGAAAGAACGTTATATTACTGATGATATTCCAGCTGATTTAAGCTTTGATCACGGTGTAGAATGTTGTGGTGGAGATGGTAGTGGATATGCCATCAATGATATTATTAAATATATTAAACCACAAGGTAGTTTAGTGCTTATGGGTGTTAGTGAATATAATGTAAATATTAATACTCGTGATGTATTAGAAAAAGGATTAACCCTATTAGGTTCATCTCGTTCTGGTAGAGTTGATTTTGAAAAAGCAGTAGAAATGCTAAGTAATAAAAAAATTCGAAAGAAGATTTAAAAAAATATTATTTATTTAGAAACTCCCTGTGAAAAAAATATTAATGATATTCATAGAGTATTTGCTACTGATTTAAATACAGCATTTAAAAACAGTATTTAAGTGGGAAGTGTAGAATGGATATTTTTTTGTTTTATTGATAATTTCTGGATTTGCTTATTTGTTACCAAAAAAATTCAAGAGATTATTTAAATCCAGCTTCAACTAACGGTTTAAAAAGGGATTTTAGCTATAGGTATAATACTACATCATTTATCACAAGAGGTTACTACAGGGATGTTTTTCACTAACTTTGCTTATATGGGAAGTTATATAGTGTCTATTTTCTTCTTTTTATCAGGATATGGATTATATGTTCAAAAATAGCAAAAAGTAAAAACATATTTAGATAATTTTTTTAGAAAAAGATTATTGAAAAATTTTAGTTCCATTTATAAGCATATGGATGATTTATTTGATATATAGAATAGGTGTGAATAAAGAATCAATTAATTTCGATTATTTTATTAAGCTGTTCACAGTTGGAAAAAAACAGTTATATATAATGGTTGGTTTATAGATGTCATAATTTTATATATATATTCTTTTATTTATCATTCAAATTTGTGAAAAAAATAAAAAGAGTAGCTATTATTATTAATAGTATGTTTATTATTATTTATATTATTATAGCTATTAAATTACATTATTCATTTTGGTGGTATAATAGTATTTTTAACATTTATTTTAGGGCTAGTATGGGCAAAAAAATAAAGATAAAAATAGATGAAGTAATAGATAATAATTTATTCACAATTATGATTAGTACTACATTTCTTATGTTTGTATTTCATAATTATGATATTGTATTAATTAAACTTGGTCTTACAAGTAGTTACATGTATGCTTTAGCAGCAAATATGGATAATCTCATTTTTTTACACTTTACTTTATATTATTGATAAGAAATATAAATTTTGAAAAATAAATATTTAACTGCCCTAGGGGGAATCTCTTTTGAGTTGTATATGATTCATGGGTTAGTAATACAGTATTTTGGAAGATATTATCTTTCGTCAAAAAGTAAATGATGTTATATTTACAGTAATAGTATTGGTTGTTAGTATTATACTTGTGAAACTTATTAATTTTGGAATAAAGAAAGCTATGGTGAAGTAAAAAGTTTAATTTATCAATTGTGAACTAAATTAAGATAAAGGTATTGGAAATCAGCTAATATAAATTAGACTTTTTTTATAAGTATGTTAAAATGATTAAGGTTGAGATTTAATTATTAAATTAAATCTCAGTTTTTTTACCGTCGTGTTCAAAAAAATAATTATAAGCGAAAGAAATGAACAAAAAAAGAGGTGCTTTTATGATTAAATTATCAGAATTCGAAGTTTTAATGAAATTATTACAAAATTCAAATAAAAACACAAAGAGAAATAGCTGAGGATTTAAATATTTCATTAGGGAAAGTTAATTCAGTAATTGCAGAATTAAAAAGATAAAGGATTAATAGATAAAAAAATAATAATATTACAAAAAAATGGAATAGATTCTCTAGAACCATATAAAGTTAATAATGCAGTAATATTAGCAGCTGGTATGAGTACTAGATTTGCTCCGTTATCGTATGAAAAACCCTAAAGGATTACTTAATGTAAAGGGAGAAGTTTTAATAGAAAGACAAATTAAACAATTACATTCTGTAGGTATAAAAAGATATAACATTAGTAGTTGGTTATATGAAAGAAAAAGATGTTTTATCTAGAAGAGAAATATGGAGTGGAAATTGTTGTAAATGAAGACTATTATAGATATAACAATACATCTTCTATGATTCTAGTAGCAGATAAATTATCAAATACATACATTTGTTCATCTGATAATTACTTTGAAAAAAATCCATTTGAAAAAGTATGTTTATAAAGGGTATTATTCATCTGTATATGAAGAAGGTGAAACTGATGAATATTGTATAACTGTTGATAAAAAAAGATAGAATAATTGATGCAAAAAAATAGGCGGATCTGACACTTGGGTAATGTTAGGCCATGTATATTTTGACCGAGAATTTAGTAATAAGTTTTCTTCAATTCTTAGAGAAGAGTATAAAAAAACAAGCAGTAAAAAGAAGGATTGTGGGAGGACTTATATATTAAGTTTATATCAGAATTAGATTTACGTATAAGAAGATATAGTAAGGATGTTATAAGAGAGTTTGATTCTTTAGAAGAATTAAGAGAGTTTGATAAGGATTATCTAAAAAAATACTAATTCTAGAATTTTTAAATAACATTTCAAATATATTGGAATGCAAAGAAGAAGAAATCGAACAAATAAGTCCAATAAAAGCAGGGTTAACGAATACGTCGTTTAAATTTACTGTTTCGGGGAAACAATATGTTTATAGACATCCTGGTAAAGGTACAGAAGAGTATATTAATAGGAAAAGTGAAGCTGCTTCAATGGAGGTGGCTAAGAAATTAGGGATAGATAATACTCACATTTATATCGATGAGAAAGGTTGGAAGATTTCTCACTTTATAGATAATGCTAGAAATTTAGATTATCATAATAAGGAAGATGTTTCTCAAGCTTTTAAAAATATCTAAAGTTATTACATAATAGCGGTGAAAAAAACAGAGTATAAATTTGATATTTGGAAACAGATCGATGGATTCCGCCACCTACTAGCAGAAAATAATAGAGATGATTTTGAAGATATGAGTGACTTAGTAGACTTGGTGGAGAAACTGAAGAATGAATTATCAGATGATCAAGAATATTGTTTGTGTCATTGTGATAGTTATGACCCTAACTTTTTAATAGATAAAGAAAAATAATATGTATTTAATTGATTGGGAGTACTCAGGTATGGCGCATCCAGCAGTTGATTTAGGAACGTTTATTGCTTGTTCAGATTATAAGGTAGAAGAAGCTATTGAGGTTATTAAAGAATACCTAGGAGAGAGTTATACACCTGATAAATTAAAAAAACCTATTTAGGATATACTGCAATTATATCGTTTTACTGGTTTTTTTATGGGCTCTACATCAAGACAGCTTAGGAAAAAAATGTAGGTAAATATTTATACATATGGTATAAGTATACGAAATTATATGCAAAAGAAGCATTAGAATAAAAAAAGGAGTCAATAGTAATGAGTAAAAAAATCTAGAAGAATTAATATATGAAGAAACAGAGAGAAGACTAGATATAATGGAAAGTAAGGAATATAAATTTCCTAAAAAGAATCACTAAGGTAGATAGTTATATTATAATAAGCATAATAATAATAAGTTTGGTGTTAATAATATTATGTATGAGTGAGGTAATTAAGTAATGCAGAATAGTTATATCGAAAGAGAAACAATTACTGGAGTAGTGCCAGTTTTAAGTAATGAAAGAAAATATTCTTTTATGGATTTATTTTTATCAACAAGTGGATTTGCTATTGCAACATGGTGTTATACACAAGGAGCATATGTAGCGCAATTTTTAGGATTTAAGCAAATGTTAATTAATATTTTTGCTTTTAACTTAATCTGGGTATTAGTGAGTTGCTTACCAATTTTCTTTGCAGTAAGATATGGTATAGATTTATGGATATGGTTAAGGGCTGTATTAGGAAATAAAGGAGTTGCTATATTATCAATTGTTATTAGTTTGGCAAATTTTGGATGGTATGCAGTTGCTGCTAATTTATTTTCTTCTTCAATGATTAATCTAATGAAGAATTTTGGAATAGTATTAAATGAAGATTTATGGAATCCTATATTAGGTGTGTTATGTGTTGTTTTAGGGACACTAATAGCTATAGGGGGACCAGAAGTAATAAAATGGACTAATAGATTCCTAGTAGGAGCATTATTGGTGGTAGGAGTAATAGTGTTTTTCATCAGTTTAACTTCTGTTCCGTTCTCAGAAATACTAGCTGTAAAACCTGTTAATCAAGAAGGAATTAGCGCGCTAGAACGTTTTATGATGTCAGCTGAAGGAAATGTTGCTTTTGCATTCTCTTGGTCAACGCAAGCGTTAGTTATGCCTAGATTAGCTAAAACAGAAAGAAGCGGTTATTGGGGGACGACTCTTTCTTATGGTGTTGTAGCACCATTCTTTGTTGCAACAGGTGGAGTTATGACTTTAGCAATGTTTGTAAAAACAGGTGCTTATGAAAGTGATCCTACAACAATGTTATCAGTATTAGCGACTCCAACATTAGGTCTTTTAAGTTTACTGCTAGTAGCATTTGCTAATATAGGTACTCAAGGGACTGGGTCGTATGTAAACTGTATGATTGTGAAGAGTGGATTACCTAAAGTTAGTTATAAGTTGCTTGTAATAATAGCTATGATATATGTAAGTGTTCTTACTGTATGGGGAGGCGTAGAGAAGTATTTTGGTGCTTTCATCTCACTTGCAGCATATGTACAAGGTCCGATTATAGGTATGATATTAGTAGACTATTTTATTATTAGAAAAAGAAAACTTTCGTTAAAATCAGCTTATAATTTAAAAGGGCATGATGCGTATAAATACAGTAATGGATATAATATTATTGGATTATTATGTATACTTATCTCATGTGTAGTAACAATGTTATTTGTATATAACCCATATAATGGTTCAATAAAAAAAGTAATATATTTTTTTATTTACAACAGGAAGCGGATTTACTGCTATCCTTGGTGCAGTATTATATTATATAGCTAGTACATTATTCAAAAAAATATATGGTTAGAGATAGAGAAGATCTTGAAATAGTTTAATTTAAGATTCAATAATATAAGTATAGTAACATTAGTATGCTGAGAAAAAGTCTTGTATTGGAAAAAAATACTATTATAACTTAAGAATAAAATTAAATATCAAAGAACAAAAAAATACAGAATTTTTTTAATTAAAAATTCTGTATTTTTTTATTGATAAAGTAGATGACATAATATGTAATATATTTGTAATTAAGTGGTAACTGTGCAGTAATGGAAAAAAATGTATAATGTATAATGATTTAAAAAGATATATTGAAAGAAAAAAATTAGTATAGGAGATTGGAAATAACTATGAAAAAGAATTTGAAAATGGGATTAGGAATTTTAACAGTATTAGCGACACCATTTGCAGTAGATGCTGCTACTGGATCTAGTGAAGCTCATGCAGTACAAGTTAAAGAAACGACTAAAAAACAAGTTGTTACAACAACAAAACAAACAGAAAATACAAAGAAAACAGAAAATCCTAAAAAAGAAGATGTTGCTAAAAAAGATACATCAAAAGAAAAAACGACTAGCTCTGCAAAAACAGTATCAGGTAAGTCTCAAGCTCCTGTAACTAACGCTGCAGAAAAGAAAACAGGTTGGACATCAAATGGAACATACTATGTAAATGGTAAGTTAGCAAACTGGTGGTATGACGATGGAAAAGACTGGTATTTCTTCCAAAATGGTAAAAAACATACGGGAGAAGGAAAAGATAATGCAGGTAAACATTATTTTTGCAAATGGTAAATATGCTAATGGTAATGTAAATGGAACATATTACGTAAAAAGGAAAAAAACTGCAAACGGATACCAAAAACGGAACATACTATGATAATGGAAAAGCAGCAAACTGGTGGTATGACGATGGAAAAGATTGGTACTTCTTCCAAAATGGTAAAAAACACACAGGAGAAGGAAAAGATAACGCAGGTAAACATTATTTTGCAAATGGTAAATATGCTAATGGTAATGTAAATGGAACATATTATGTAAAAGGAAAAACTGCAAACGGATACCAAAACGGAACATACTATGATAATGGAAAAGCAGCAAACTGGTGGTATGACGATGGAAAAGATTGGTACTTCTTCCAAAATGGTAAAAAACACACAGGAGAAGGAAAAGATAATGCTGGTAAACATTACTTTTCAAATGGTAAATATGCTAATGGATATCAAAACGGAATCTACTATGCAAAAGGGAAAGCTGCCAACTGGTGGTATGATGATGGAAAAGATTGGTTTTACTTCAAAGACGGTAAGAAGTTTACTGGTATAGCAAATGATAGTTCTGGAAAACATGAATTTGTGAACGGGAAATATGCTCAAAAAGGTGGTAAAACACAATCTAGTCAAGCAACTAGTAATCAATATACTGGACACTACAAAGTAACAGGACTATATATCCCAGTATACGATGGTAATGGTAAAATTTTTATCACATAT
>BNJV01002971.1_pt1 | contig 29257 bp, 31 predicted proteins | sample 8540591 | NCBI WGS metagenome assembly BNJV01 (sample SAMD00202457, study PRJDB9452) | human saliva metagenome | host: Homo sapiens | reverse complement strand
GCCACCCGGCCGCGCAGTGCTTCACGCGCCCCAAGCGCACCTCTGACCTCATCTCAACCCATCATACACCACGCGCGTATACCCCATGTGTATACTCTGTGTATGGACACCTCGCCTTACGGCCTCCGGGCCTGGACTCCTGGGTACGCGGCATGACCTCAAGCTCAGCTGGGACCGCTGGTCTGCCCAGACTCAGCTGCTGGCCTTCGGCCAGGTCTCACTCTCCCTCGCCCGCCTTCTGCGCGACAACCCCTCATCAGCCAGGTCGGCGCCGAGCCCCGGGGCCGGCCCCGCCCGCAAGCGCTACGAGATCACCAAGGCTGGCCCGCGCCGCCGTCGAGGAGTGGATCCGCCGCCCGGAGATCCTCCGACTCGATCCAGGCGGACCTGTTCGCCAAGACCGTGATCGCCCTGCTCCTGGACGACGACGCCGCCCACCCTGACCTGCAGCGCACTGCCCACACCGCGTGCATGCGCGAGCTCACCCGCCTCAAGCTAGGACGGCGACCTGCACACCGTGCTGCTCGCCGACCACGCCCTGTTCCACCTGGAGGCCGACCTGCGCTGGATCGACCTGACGGCCGCCCGCTCGTCCGAACTGCGCGAGGAGGTGCGCGCATGAGCACCGTGACCGGCTCCGACCTCAGCAGCAGCCCGGCCGAAGAAGCCGCAGCCCCAGCAGCCCTCGCGACCCCTGCGCCCCCTGCAGACCCCGCAGGCGCCCCGCCCCGCGTCATCATGCAGCGCGCCCGCGGCCTGGAGCTCGCCTTCGGCACCACCTGCGCCCTGCGCGGCATCGACCTCGACGTCGTCGCCGGGAGGTCCTGGCCGTCACCGCCGTCCGCCGGCAAGTCCACGCTCCTGCACGTCGCGGCTGGGGTCCTGATCCCGACGCCGGACGCGTGGACTACGCCGGACGCGACGTCGCCGCCATGGACGAGGCCGGAGCGCTCGCGGCTGCGACTGGCCGAATTCGGCTTTCGTCTTTCCAGTTCGCCAGCTCCCTGCCGGACCTGTCCGCCCTGGACAATGTCACCATCCCCCTGCTGCTGGCGAGGGCGCCGCGCAGGCAGGCTCCTGGAGCGCGCCTGCGAGTAGCTGGCCGCCCTCGGCCTGACGGGCACGAGGGCAAGCTCCCCACCCAGCTCTCCGGCGGGCAGGCCCAGCGGGTCGCCGTCGCCCGCGCCCTGGGTGACCCGCCCCCGGATCCTCTTCGCGGACGGGCCCACCGGCGCCCTGGACCCCTGGCCGCCGAGCAGACCATGCAGGCCCTGACCAGCGCCACCCGGCCGCGCGCACGCACTGGTCATCATCACCCACGACCTGCGCACCGCCGCCTACGCCGACCGCGCGAGGTCGTCGTGCGCGACGGGCGCCCTGAGCGCCGGGACCGGATCGCGGAGGATGCGCGCGATGAAGGACCTGCCACTCGCCCGCCCTGCGTCATCGCCGGCGATCGCTGCGTCGCGCCGCCGCCTGCTGGGCATCGTCGCCGGGGCCGATGGTCGGGATCACCGTCTTCCCCATGCTGGCGGCGGCCTCGCAGGCGTTCGGCGAGCGCGCAGCCGGCGCTCCACCTGGAACCAGCCCGTCTCGGCCAACCCCACCTACCTGGAGCCGGACACGGTCCTGACCCCGGCCACGGCGGCGATCGCCTCGACCACCGACCACTACGAGGGTCGGGTCATCACCATCATGCTCGTGGCCGCCACGCCCGACACGAGCGTGCGCGTCCCCGGCCCGACGTCGTGCCCCCGGCCGGGCCAGTACCTGGCCCTCGCCGGCGCTGGCCGAGCCTCATCGACTCCGCGCCCGCCGACCAGCCTCGGGGAGCGTCACGGCGAGCAGGTCGGCGCCCCGTCCAATGACGCCGTCGAGGGCCCGGACCGCTGGTGGCGGTGATCGGGCGGATCAGTCCCAGGTCCTGGGCCGGCAGGGCCCGGGCATGCCGCCGCCGCAGGTCGTCACCGAGCTCGTCGGCCACGACTACGCCTCCCAGGTCTGGCGGATCGTCGCCGCCATCGGCGCGATCGCCACCCTCGTCCCGCGTCGCCCTCCTGATCGCCATCGTCACCGACCTGGCGCGCCCAGCGCGCCGAGCGCCTCGCGACCTCGCGCCTGATCAGCCACGCCCGGGCAGGTGGCCCGGATCGCCGCGGCGGAGACGGCGGCCACGACCCGCTGGGGCGCTGCTCCGGCGTCGGCGCCTCACCTCGCCCTCATCCCGGCGGCGGCGCGCATCGTGATCAACCTCCCGCTTCTTCCCCCACGATCCCGCCCTCGCCTCCCCGCGGTCATCGCGGCCAGCGTCCTGGGCACGACGCTCGGCGCCGCCGCCGTGGCCTGGTGGCGCACCCGGCGGGCGGGCATCGGCCCGCTGGGGGCGTCCCGCGAGCGCAGTGAGCGCCCGCCCGCCCGGGTCCCCGCTCCCGCTACTGACGGGCCCTGGCCGGACCACGGCGGTGCGAGTCGTGTCCCTGAGGCTCCGAAGTCTCGGTCACGACCATCGGCCTCCTCTCGTGCTCCTTCGCCTGACCATGCTGGGGCTGCTGTGGGCCGGGCCGCCCTGACCTCCTGGAGCGCACGACTGGCGGCGGCGCGCGCCCGCAGCGCGGCCCAGGTCATCAGCCTGGGGCGGCTGGCGCAGCACCCGCGGGCGGCCTTCCGGGCGGTGGGCGGGCTCGTCATCGCCGTCCCACGTCGTCACGCGCTCTTCGCGGTCGCCATCACGGCGGCGGTCGGCACCGCCGTGCCCGCCCAGGGGAGCCGGGTATCTCCTGACGACGACGCCTACACCAATCGCAGGGCCGAGCGACCTGAGCGACCCGAGCGATCCGGCTGCCCTGGCCGACCTCGAGACCGCGGTGAGACGGCTCGGCGACGTCGAGGGCGTGGAGACCGTCGCCCTGGCGCGCGGATGGAGGCGCCGCGCGGAGCGGGGGCCCCGGGACCTGAGAATCAGGACGAGGAGCAGAACAGGGCCGGCAGGATGACGCTGTCCGTCGAGGACGCCCGCGCCCTGGGGGCGGTCGATGCGCAGTCGGACACGGGCTGGGTGAGCGTGTCCCCAGGTGGCTGGTCGACGCCGCCGCCGATCCGCAGCCCGCCGAGGCGCCCGGGGAGGCCGGCACCGACGGTGCTGCTCGCGGGCACCGATGGCGGCGCGGGCGTACTGGAGCGGGCGCGCACCCTCATGGAGACCCTCCGGCCTGAACCTGACGATGTACCCGATCACGCGCAACGACAGAACCGCGGTCATGGCCACGGCCGTGGAGAACCAGTTCGCGACGCTGGATACATCGGCATCCTCATCGCGGCGGGCGTGTCCACCGCCTCGCTGGCGGTGTGCGACCATCGCCTCCCGCTGGCGCGGCGCCGGGTGCTGTCACTGCTGCGCCTGGTGGGCATGCGCGCGCGACGTCCTGCGCCGCTCGGTGGCCTACGAGACCCTTTCTGCCGGTGGCCGGCGTGCTGGCCCTGGGCATCGCGGCGGTGTACACGGCCTGGATTCTGGTCACGGGCACGTCCTCGCGCTCGATCGGCTGGGCCGACGGCCCTACTCACGCCGTCGTCGGGGCGTGCCTGGCGCTGACGGGGCTGGCGATCGTGGCCAGCGCGAGAGCGGCGGGCCGGATGGTCTCGAAGCGCGGGAGGCACGGTCCGCTTCGAGTAGTGCCGCCGCGCGGCGGGCGGCGGACACGGCTGACGGCGGGCGCTACCCGCCCCGTCAACACGGCTCGCGAGGTGAGGCGTGCTCTTTTCCTGGCCGTTCGTCCCTGATAATCTTTGCGGAGCAGATGCTGCGTCGGCACCCTGTCACGTGCGTTTGTACCGTCATGCCTGCTCAACGACGAGGTCCACCGCCATGGTCAAGCGCCAGATCCCTCAACTGAATGAGATCTTCGATCTGCTTCATTTCAAGAAGCCCGATCTGAACGCCAAGCACCGGAGGCTCCAGTCGGCCCAGACCATCTGGGACCTGCGGAAGATCGCCAGCGCCGCACGCCCGCCGCCGCCTTCGACTACACCGACGGCGCCGCCGAGGGCGAGATCTCCCTGCGCCGCGCCCGCCAGGCCTTCCGCGACGTCGAGTTCCACCCTCGACATCCTGCGGCCGGCGCTCAGTGTGGACACCTCCTGCCAGATCCTCGGGGCCGTCGGCCATGCCCTTCGGCATCGCCCCGACCGGCTTCACCCGCCCCATGCAGACCGAGGGCGAGATCGCGGGCGCCGGGCCGCGGGCGCCGCCGGCATCCCGTTCACGCTGTCCACCCTGGGCACGTCCTCCATCGAGGAGGTCAGGGGCGGCCAACCCGCACGGGCGGAACTGGTTCCAGCTCTACGTCATGCGCAAGCGGGAGATCTCCTACGGCCTGGTCGAGCGCGCCGAGCAGGCGGGCTTCGACACCTCATGTTCACCGTGGACACCCCTGGTGGCCGGGGGCGCCTGCGCGACCGGCGCAACGGCTTCTCCATCCCGCCGCAGATCACCGCGGGCACCGTCCTCAACGCGATCCCCGGCCGTGGTGGTGGTTCGACTTCCTGACCACCCCGAAGCTCGAGTTCGCCTCGCTGAAGAGCACGGGCGGCACGGTCGGCGAGCTGCTGGACTCCGCCATGGACCCGACGATCAGCTACGAGGACCTCGAGGTCATCCGCTCCATGTGGTCCGGCAAGATCGTCATCACGGGCGTGCAGAACATTCCGGACGCCAAGCGGCTGCTCGACCACGGCGTGGACGGCATCATCCTGTCCAACCACGGCGGGCGTCAGCCTCGACCGCGCCCCGTGCCTTCCGGCTCCCTGCCCGAGCTCGTCCGCGAGGTCGGCCCGAGGCCACCATCGCTGATCGACACCGGCATTATGAACGGCGCCGACATTATCGCCGCCGTCGCCCTGGGCGCGAAGTTCACGATCATCGGCCGCGCCTACCCTCTACGGCCCTCATGCGCGGGCGGGCGCGCCGGGGTGGACCGGACCATCGAGATCCTGTCGGAGGAGATCGTGCGCACCATGAAGCTCCTGGGCGTCTCGAGCATCAATGAGTCTCGAACTGCGTCACGTCACCCAGCTGACGCGCCTGGTACCGGTCCGCGGGCCAGGTCAAGGCGGCCGCCGACGCCGTCGCGCGCTAGCTGTACTCGGTCAGCACGCTGGTGACACTCGGTAGGGAGAAGGCCTTCACGATTGGTGGTGTCTAACGTCACCGAAGCGGAGGCCTTCTTGGTCCATCGTAATGCGCGGCTCACTGTCAAGGGCCGGCTGATTCTCGTGCGCCGGGTCCTCGCCGGCCGTCCCGTCTCGCATGTCGCGAAGGAGATGGGCGTCTCTCGTCAGTGCGCGCACCGCTGGCTGACTCGCCATCGCGCCCACGGCGAAGCTGGCTTGTCAGACCGGTCGTCGCGTCCGGTCTCGTCACCATCGGCGACACCGGCGCAGACCGCGGCGGCGGCGGTCGAGCTGCGCAGTCGTGAGCGGCTCGGACGTGACGACATCGCCCGCCTGTGGGTGAGCCCGCGCACCGCGTCCCGCCTGATCGCCCGGGCCGGCCTCTCCGGCGCTGCACGAGCTGGACCCAGTTACCGATCGCGTTGCGCGCCTCACGGCGCACCCAGGTCCGCTATGAACGTGACGCTCCGGCGATCTGATCCACGTCGACGTAAAGAAACCCGGCCGCGTCCCCGAAGGCGGCGGCTGGCGCGTCGAAGGTCCTGACGCGATCGACCACAACCGCGGTCGAGTGAAGTCCACCAAGCTCGGGTTCGACTATGTCCACGTCGCCGTCGATGACCACTCCCTGCCTCGCGTTCCGCGCAGATCCCGCCTGACGAGAAGGGCACCACCCTGCGCGGCGTTCCTCACTGCCGCAGCGGGAGTTCTTCGCCCGCCATGGCGTCCAGATCCGCGAGGTGATGACCGACAACGCGAAGAACCAGCACGTCTCCACAGCCTTCCAGGGCGGAGCTGACCCGCATCGAGGCGAAACACATCACTACCCGACCGCACTGTCCCTGGCAGAACGGCAAGGCCGGAGCGCTTCAACCGCACCATGCAGGAGTACTGGGCATACCGAGCGCCCTACGTCTCCAACCAGCACCGCGCCGACGCCTCGCGCCCTGGCTCGAGCACTACAACTACATTCTCGACCTCACACCGCCTGCGACGGCCAGCCCCCCACTGCAGCCGAGTGTCACCAACCTCATGACCGAGCACAGCCAGCCGGGCCGGGCACTCAGCCGGGCGCTGAGGGCGCGTCCCGGCTCTCGCCACCTGCGCCCGTCACCCTCCCTTCCGTCGAGATCGGTCGGGTTCCGCCTCGGAAACCCGACCGATCTTGCATCCATCGGCGGATTCACGGTGGTGCTACCGTCACGAACAAGCGACGGCAGCCAGCCGCGCAACCGCCCTGTCGTCATCGACGATCATTCGCGGCCGCACCATCCCTCCTCTCTCGCACATTCCCACGTATCGTGTTCCCAAGTACTCCCTGGATCGCTTCCCCAGACCCGCCATCCCCTCGAATCGGACTGAGGAACCCGCTATGACACTGACGACCGACAAGGCCTCGCATACGACCTTCATCCTGACAAGATTCAAGACGGGCTACAGCACGCAGGAGGTCGACGCCTTCATGCAGGAATTCATCGCAGCGTTGCGCTCGCAGGGAGACCGGCACACCCTATGGGGTGCTGACGTCCCGCGACGTGACGAGCAGGACTTTCACCCCCACCAGATTCCGCCACGGCTGCGAGCAGGGCGCGCGTCGACGCCTCATGCGGGAGGCCGCCGCAACCCTGCAGGCCTGGGAGACGGGCACCATCACCGGGCCGCCTGATGACGATCGCAGACCCTCGGGATACGGCAGCCAGCCGGTCGGCGCGCCCCAGCCGGTCGGCATAGCTCAGCAAGCCAGCACACCTGCCGGAGTACCTACGTCCCAGGAGGTGATGAACGCGAAGTCTCTCAGCCACCAGATTCTCCGAGGGCTACGAGCAGGGCGCGGTCGACGCACTCCTGGACCGGGTCATCACGACCCTGCAGGCCTGGGAGACGGGTACCGCGACCAGCACAGCCGGCGCAGCCGCTCACGCCCGCCGAGCTGTTGACCTTCTACGATGTGATGGACGCGAAATTCTTGGGGGACCAAGTTCGAGGGCTAGCGAGCAGAGCGGAGGTCGACGCATTCCTGGACCGGGTCATCACGACCCTGCAGGCCTGGGGAGACGGACTCCGTTCCGTCTGCCAGCGACCCTCAAACGGCACTGACGTCCCAGGACGTGTTGAACAAGAAGTTCTCAGCCACCAGATTCTCCGAGGGGCTACGAGCAGGACGAGATCGATGAGTTCCTGGACGAGATCACTGAGACCCTGCGCGCCTGGGAAAGAGGACGGCGGCAGGCGCCTCCCAGTCCGCCGACGCCCCTCCGGCATGCTCACGTCCCAGGACGTGTTGAACAAGAAGTTCTCGGTCGGCAAATTCTTCGGGGCTACGAGGCAGAGCGAGGTCGACGCATTCCTGGACGGAGATCATGCGCGCCCTGCGGAACTATGAGGCTCGCGCCGGTCGCTCGAAGGCCGGGCTCCGAGATGCGAGCCGTCCCGTCACTCGAGTCGGGCGGCCTTCCATCATCCTGCCTCGCCCTCACCTGCATTCCAGCTCCCGATTGAGGTATCACTCAGATTTCCGCGCGCAGGGTAACCTGCTATGACATCTGTGGCCAGATTCAGCTCTCCATCAGAACCGCCCCGGCCGCAGGAGAGAGAGAAATGATATGACAACCACCCAACCGACCAAGGCCAGCCGTTGGACACCCAGCGCACTGCGCACTGGCCCCTCCGAGGAGGACCGCGGATTGCTCGGTCAGCCCAGGGACTTCCCTGGATGCTCAATGTCGAGATGTGGGAACGGTTCTCCACTATGGAATGCGGGCCATATCTCCTCTTCTTCATCACTGATGAGGATCGCCAATGGCGGTCTGGGAATCGCCAAGAACACCGGCGAAACCATTCTGGCGATCTACGGCGCGGCAGTCTTTCTGCTGTCGATTCCCGGCGGCATCTTCGCCGACCGCATCATCGGCCCCTGGCGGTCCACCCTTTACGGGGGCGTCGTCATTATGGCGGGCCACCTGTGCCTCTCAACCCCATCAACCCCTGTCCTGGACTGGCATCGTCCTGGTCGCCATCGGCACCGGATTCATCAAGCCCAACCTCTCCACGATCGTCGGCGGCCTGTACGACGAGGGCGACCCCGCCGCGATGCCGGGCTTCCAGCTGTTCTCACATGTCAATCAATATCGGCGCCTTCGCCCTCACCGCTGGTCACCGGGTGGCTGCGAGAGCACTACGGCTATCACGCGGGCTTCGCGGCCGCCGCGATCGGCATGGCCTTCGCACTCGTGGCCTTCGTCTACGGACGCAGCAAGCTCTCCACCTTCGCCTTCGATGTTCCCAACCCCTTGAACGCCGACGACCACAAGCTTCTCCTGGTCTCCATCGGCGGCATGGCGACTCACCTTCCCGGCGGCGTGGGTCCTCAACGGCTTCCTGGGATCGTGGCCCGACGCCATCGCGTACACGATCTTCCCTCATCGCCCTGGGGGCTCGTCGATCTCTTACTCGTCATCATGTTCCGCTCCTCCAAGGTCACCACCAGGAGCGCACCCACATGCGCGCCTACATCGCCCTGTGGATAGGCGCAGTGCTGTTCTTCATGATCTTCGAGCAGGCCTCGGGGAAGATGGCCACCTTCTCCAAGACCCTCACCGATGGCACCACCCTTCTTTGGATGGGTCATCAGTCCTGAGGCGTATCAGTCCGTCAACCCTGCGACCATTGTCGTGCTCGCCCCGCTGGTCGGCTGGTTCTTCTCCCAACGTCTGGGACGGACCATTCCCACCGTGGTGAAGTTCGCGGCAGCCGTCTTCATCATCGGCTTCTCCGCGCTCATGATGGGCATGGCTTCCGGGCCTCGGACGGGCAGTGACAGACAACCTCGCACCGTGGTGGTTCCTGGCACTGGTCTTCATCATCCAGACCGTCGGCGAACTGTTCCTCTCACCGGTGGGCCTGTCCACCACAACGGCACTGGCCCCGAAGAGCTTCGCATCCCAGGCGATGGTCCTGTGGCTGCTGGCCTCGGCCACCGGACGGGGACTGGCCGCCGTCATCATTGCGAGCACCGAGCAGCTCGGCGACTCGACGTACTACTACGGCCTCGGCGTCATCACTACATCGTCGCCATCGCCATACTGGCGGTCGGCCCCTGGACGCAGCGTCAGATGGCCGATATCGGCACGGGGCACGGAGTAGGCACGGAGTAGAACCGGTAGACCGGTGACGCAGAGCAGGCGGAATCGCCGCCCCGGCGGTCCGAGAACGTCCGGAGCCATCCGGTGAGCAGCATCCCGCCGTCGGAACCGCAAACCGGTTCCGACGGCGGGGATGATAGATGACTCTCGGGCGGTTGGGCCTCTCAGACGCCTCTCAGAAGCGCCGGACCAGCGGGAAGGTGATGGTCTCGCGGATGCCCTGGCCGGTGAGCACCATGAGCAGGCGGTCGATGCCCATGCCCATGCCGCCGCTGGGCGGAAACCCTGCTCCATGGCCACCAGGAAGTCCCTCGTCCAGCACCATGGCCTCGGGGTCGCCGTTGGCGGCGGCCAGGGCCTGGGCCTCGAAGCGCTCGCGCTGGACCACGGGGTCGGCCAGTTCGGAGTAGGCGGTGGCCGTCTCGAATCCGCGCACAGGTCCCACTTCTCCGTCAGACCCGGCTTGGGCGGTGGTAGCGGGTCAGCGGCGAGTGTCCTCGGGGAAGTCGTAGACGAAGGTGGGCGCCCAGAGCTTGTCGCGCAGCTCTCGAAGATGTCCTCCACGACCTTGCCGGCCCAGGCGTGATCGATCCCACCTCCAGAGCCGATTCGCTCGGCGTGGGCCTGAGCTTCTTGCGCGGGGTGTCACTGACGATCTCCTCCCCCAGCGCCTCGGAGACGGAGGTGTAGAGGTCGATCTTGTCCCACTCGCCGGAGAGGTCGTACTCAGTGCCATCGGCCAGGGTCACGATCTCGCCGCCCCTCAGCAGGTCAGAGGCGTCGCGCGCAGCCTGCTGGACCAGGTTGCGGGTCAGCTCCGGCCATGCCGTCGTAGTCGGAGTAGGCCTCGTAGGCTTCAGGGCGGTGAACTCCGGGGGTGGGAGGTCGGCGCCCTCATTGCGGAAGTTGCGGTTGATCTCGAAGACGCGGTCCACGCCGCCCCACCACGGCGCGCTTGGTGGATCTCCGTGGCGATGCGCAGGTAGAGGTCCATGTCGAAGGCGTTCATGTGGGTGATGAACGGGCGGGCCGCCGCGCCGCCGTGGATGACCTGGAGCATGGGGTCTCCAGCTCGAGGTAGTTGCGGCGGTGGAAATTGTCGCGCAGGAGCGCATGACGGCGGCAGGTGCGCACCATGTCGCGTGCGGCAGGGCGGATCAGCAGGTCGAGCTCGCGACGGCGCGCCCGTTGTCTCGCTCAGGCTGACCTCCTCGCCCTCCTGGTTGGTCCAGACCTTCGGCGGCGGGCGCAGGGGCGGAGGCGAGGCGCCAGGCGGGCGCGACGACGTCGTCATCCCGCGCGCTGGCCGGCTCGGCGGCGTCGGCGCACTCGCGCAGGACAGGCTCCGGCCATAACGGACAGCTCGCCGCGGCGCGAGGAGATGACGCGGCCGTGGACGAAGAGGTGGTCGCAGATCCACGTCCGCCTTGAAGGCCGCCAGGACGTGTGGCCGGAGCCGGGCAGGGCCCGGCGGACAGCATCGCCTGGAGGGTGGTGCCCGCGCCGTCGGCGAGGGAGACGAAAGCAGAGGCGGCCGGTGTTGCGCAGGAAAACCACGCGCCCGGCCACGCCGACGATGTCCTCGGTCTCTGACCGGCCTCGAGGTGGGAGTAGCGCTCGCGCACGGCGGCGATGGTCGTGGTGATGGGGAGCTGGACCGGGTAGGGCTCCCAGCCCTCAGGCGCAGCCGCTCCCGCTTGGCGGCGCGGACCGCGAACTGCTCGCCGGGGCCGGATCCTGCCTGGGCTGACCGGCCTGATCAGCCTGCTGGGCCTGCTTGTCCCGCTTGGTCTGGCCGGTCTGCTCGTTCTGCTGGGGGCCGCTGGGCCTGCCAGACCACCGGGCTGCTCGGAGGGGCGCTGCAGGGGCCGCTGCAGGGGCCTGGGCGTTGTCTGGCTCGGGGACGGTGTTCTGCTGGGTCTCGTCACTCACGCGCGCGAGTCTATTCGGCCGGGAGAAGCACCACCCCTCTCAACCGCGAGGAATCGGCCACGCGAGCGCACCGCCGACTGCTCGTCCAACGCGGAACAGAGCGGAGCATTGTGCGAGCTCGTCATTTTCATGCAGCCATCTCCGTGCGCCAGCGCTGCTCGTGTACTCGGCTACCCACTGTGGCACCGTCGCGCGAGTTCACATCGTCCCCAGGGACCGTTCAGTACGCGCATCAGCGAGCAGGCCCCTCACCGATGTTCAGCATCCACCGGCCGGCAACGCCGAGCCCCGATGACGGTTGACGACTTCCCCTGGTTCATCCGGCCGGTCGTCGCCTGCGCCCTGACCTGCCTGGACGAGCTCGACGCGATCTGCGTCGCGGACGCAGCGCTCAACCACGGGGACACGACGAAGGAGGAGATCGCCGAGCTGCTGGTCGGCCGTTATTCCGAAGGCCGCACGTCTACGCCTGGATCAGGCCGACGCGGCCGCCCGCTCCCATGTGAGAACTCGCACCCGGCTGTGCCTGCGGAGCCGGGCTGCAGGTCGAGACCGAGCGTCGTGCTCGAGGGCATCGGCGAGGTCGATCGCCCTTGTCGAGGTGGCTCATCGTGGAGGACGACAGTTCGAGTTCCATTCCTCCAGGAGCAGTTCGTCCGCGACCGGCACCGCGACCAGCGCGCCCTCGCCGCCGGTTATGTGCCGCTCCGGCTGACTTATGACTGACGTTGCCGCCGGCGAGAGGGGCGATCGTGGGCATTGTGAGCAGGGCGCTACAGGGCGTGCACACTCGCAGCGTCTCTACGATTTCCAGAAACCGCACCGTTCTGCGAAATCTGGGTTGGGTGTGAGGAAGTTCTCCGCTCCCATGTGCACAGCACCCTGACCGCACATGGGAGGAGCGGAACATCGTGGGATTCAATCAGACAGGCGATACAGAATGGGCACCTGCCCGCGCGTATTCAAATGAGGCCGCGTGAGAGTACCTACCAAGCATGGTCGCACAACCATAGTTTCCATCTTCCCATAGTCCATCGACGCACTGACACCAGCAGAACGCGCTCACAACCTCACGAGGAGTACAGTACTCCGCTGCCAGACCGAGTTTCCCTGGGGAATATGCGCGAGGGGCCGCCGATGTGCTCGACGGTATCAGCAGCCCCAGGGGTATGGGCGGGGTGGTCATTTGCGGTGCTACTACGGTCAGGAGGCGAGAGCCGTCATCAGGATGGTCCGCGCGCCGCTGGGCTCATCAGCCGCAGCGGCCTCAGCCTCAGTCAGACTCCGCCGCCAGCGCCTCTCCATCTGCCCCTCCGGATACATCAACCGCGCAACGGAAACGGAATCACACCCAACAAACCCACCACCATAGACAGCAATGCTCCCCGCCAGGAAAAACCACGCTACAGGGCTCGTCATAGCCGGGCCCAGCAGCCTCAGCCAGCAACAGCCCTCCCCGAACACGAAACACGTCCTACAGCGGGCTGGATAACCGCGATCGTATTGCGGCCCAGACTGAACTCCCCCGACGACATATCACGACACATCTCCATAGTCACTGTCGAGAACATCGCAAACCACCAATTCACCACCACATCACCCAACGCCAAACTTCCCAGGCCCTGCAACATCCTCAGACACACCAACTCCACCACCTCACGATACATGCAAGGCTATTGATACCGCTGATACCCGCCGACGTGGACTGAAAGTGTTTTTCGGACAGTCTGCATTTTGTGTTTCAGGCTACCCTTCGTTAAGTTCAGGAGCTCGCGTTCTACTTCGTTCGGGGTGCGATAACCTAGGGGCTGAGTGAAAGGCGGACATGCATTGTATCTCAGCTCGATCCACGGTAATATCCTTGACCGCCTTTATCCTTCGTGACACCATTCGTGGACTCTCATTCTTCAGCGTGGCGTTGGACGACCCGCCCACGCACTGTCCCAGCACACCCCCGTGCGCCCCACCGAGGACGAATCCCATAACCCCTTTGAGGTGATCCAGGAATCTTTGAGACGTGTACTGACTTCCGAGTGAAAGACCGTCACCCTCCTCGACCGGGCATCTCCTGACCGCCATGTCATGGCCTGGGCACCAGGACGTGTGCACGTGGTCGGCCATCCGCATAACCCGACCTTCTTGGTCAGCGGTCAGAACGGTCGCCAGATAGAACAGATCCGGTCCACGTCCTGACGTGGAGCGCCTCGCGCGGGGAATAGCCCACACCGACTTCTTTGACCGGGCTTGTCGGCGGTGAAGTCCCGCAGGAGCGGGTCTGGGCGCTCGTCCGGGTCCTGGGCCGGCACCGTGGTTCCGGACTTTTGCCGTGGCCCCGGCGGCCTGCGCAGGTCGCGCGAGTGGAGCGGATCGGCTGGGCCGTCCGGCCCCGCACCACACCGCACTCCAGGACGCTGGATGCGGCGCCCATCAGGTGCCCATCAGGTGCTCAAAAACGTCGCTAATCAAGGAATGTGACCGGCCTCCTCCGGACTGGCTGCCTTGTGACGTCGGTCGCGCCAGGGTAGTACTGATTTGATACCCTGGACCACCGGCATTGAAGGAGATAGGGTGGGAGCCTTCTGCAGGACGATCAACCGCATGGCGCTCGGTGCACGGTGCGTTCCTGTGGCGAAGAGAGGCGGCTGCTGCGCACCGGAGAATCGTTCTCCTGACGCGCAGCTCCTGTTCTCCGCTCTCAGCTTCGCTATCTCGGCTGACCTCAAGGCCTTCTTGCGGTCCTGGTCGGTGGCGTGCTCTTTCCTGTACCCTGGCGACGGTGCCTACCGTCACGGGAACAAGGTCAGCACGACCGGGCAGGCCGAGATGGTGCATTCCTTCTCGATGACTTCACGCGACCTGCTCGCCGAACTCCATCTGGAGTGCCACCGGCCAGCGCTGGCATAGCGTCGATCCTATCGACTCACGGGAAAGCATCAGCAGATCAAAACTTCCGCACTAACGTGCTTGGCAGGTATCAGCGACCCCTCGGAGGGTGGGCGGGGGTGGTCATGTTGCGGTGTTTACCACGGTAAGGCGGCGAGCCATCATCGGGGATGATTCCGCGCGCTGAGCCTCATCAGCCGCAGCAGCCTCGGCCTCGGTCGGGAACTCACGCCGCCAACGCCTCTCCATCTGCCACTCGGATACATCAACACGGCAACGGAGCTGGAACCGACCCAACACACACTGCCAAACATATCATCGCGTCGCGGGCCAAGGAAAGCGCATCAACGGACCCTCGCCATTGTTAGCCGCAGCACACCTGCACCAAGAACCGCATAAATCCCCCTGCACGCGGGGTTTGAATGATCGCGACTGTGTTACGACCCAGACTGAACTCCCCGACAACGTGACCGACACTGCATCCCCATAGTCACTGTCCGAGAACATCGCCAAACCGCAAATCACCAGCACCACGCCCTATTGCAAAGGCCTGCCCGAAGCCGGCTAACAGCATTCTCAGACGCACCATCACACCTCACACGCCCCGTGCGAGGGGCTGTTGAGTACCGCGATACCGCCGACGTGGCGGCGGTATCAACGACTTCCCGGAGGGTGGGCGGGGGTGAGCCATTCTGCAGCTAACCTGCACGGTAAGGCGGCGGGCCGTCATCCGGGATGGTCGCGCGCCGCTGGGCCTCTCATCAGCCGCGGCGGCCTCAGCGCACTGGTCAGACTCCGCCGCAACGCCCTCTCCGCATCTGCCCACTCCGGATGCATCAGCCTGCTGCAACGGACGGAATCGACCCAACAAACCCACCACCACAGGCAGAAGCCATACCTGCAGCGAAAAACGCGCTAAAGGGCCCTCGTTGTCAGATTCGGCAGCCTATGAGCCAGCTGGCAGCCCTCGAGCGCGAGACGTCCCTACGGCGGGCTGGATGGCGCGATCTGTATTGCGGCCAGACTGAACTCCCCGGCGACATAGCACGACCTTCTCACCCATAGTCGCACAGTCGAGGAACATCGCAAACCGCAATTCCTGCGTCACCCGCAACGCCTTAAAACTTCCCAGGCCGCTGTACAGCTTACATCCTCCAGACACCAACTCACCCACCTCACACGGTGTGCAGCTGCAGCCCAGTACCGGGCGACATGCTTGGCGGTATCAGCGACAGGGCAGCATGGGCGAGGTGGTCAATTTTACGATAGCACCACGCGACGATGAAGGACGCAGGGCGCGAGGCCGTATCCGGGATGGTCCGCGCCTGCAGGCCTCATCAGCCGCGGCGGCCTCAGCCTCGGTCAGACTCCGCCGCCGGCGCGCTCTCCATCTGCCCTCCGGATACATCAACCGCGGCAGCGGAAACGCATCACCCAGCGACATGCACGTCACACGGGCAAGACTCGCCCGCCAGGAAAAACCACGCTAAAGGGCCCTCATCATGGCCAGAGCCGGCAGCCTCAGATGGCAGCAGCCCTCCTCACGCCTAGAAAGCGTCCACAGCGAGCCTGAATAGCCGCGACCGTGTTGCGGCCCAGACTGAACTCACGCTAAGCATGTCGACACATCTCGCAATCGCAGTCGCGAACTTATCGCAAACCACGCAGTCACCACCGTCCACCCCACCCAACGCCAAACTTTCGGCCGTACAACACGTCCTCAGACACACCAACTCACCGCCTCCACGGACCACCACTAACCGTCAATGCCACAGCTTATGCAGATCAGCACGTAATGCGCGTCGGCTGACGCTTACTCGCGACGGATCCGATGACCGCCGACGATTACCGCCGACCGCGGCCCCTACCGGGCCGCCAACACTGCCACCAGATCGCGGCGCCGCCGCCGGCGCCGGCCACACACCACCCGCAGAAGCAGCGCCCTTCGTCGCCGCCGGGTCACCCTTCTCACCAGTGCCGATCGGGGATCGCCATGGTCCTTCTGCACGCCGCACAGTGGCATCAACACCGAAGAACTCACCCGCGGTGCCCGCACGACCGGCATACTTCAGCGCATTGCTATCGCAATCTTCCCAGCCGCTTTCGCGCTACCTTCGCACTCCTGCGGATACCCTTCACGCAAGACTCCGCACCTTCCAATTCCCGAGCTTGCGGTCATTGAACTGCGTACTGCCACGCGTCACCATGCCGCCAGCCTCCGTCACGTGACCGGTTCTTACTGGTCAACCTACGAGCTTGGAGCGCTCCCGGCTTGGCCAGATGCGCGTCCGCTTCACTTGCGATAACGGGCAACATCCGCACCACTGGCCCGCAAGCAGCAGCCCTCGTCGGTTTAACGGCGATCGCTTAGCGCGGCTCACACCCCATTTACCCGCGGTCGCCGCCGCGGTCAGCACCACTTGGTCGACGGCGCAGTAGCGTCCCTTCACAGCGCACGCACGAGTACACAGGTGAGTGATCTTCGGCGGGCATCCACCAAAAGATCACCGCCGGGCTCGCTTCTCCCGAGTGCGAGATATCCCCTCGTCTCCAGTCGTCAACGCGGTGCTACGATATCGTTTTCTGCTGAGATTCCGCATCGCTATTATCCAACCTCCGTCTAGGACTATCACAGGAACAGAGGGCAGAACCACCAGCGATGGCGAGGCACGACGGTGAGGGCGTCTGGCGCATAAATAGTCTCATCAAAGAGTCAAGCCGCCTCAGTGGCCTACGATCTCCCTCACGTCAGTCTTAATCGACCAGAGCACTCTGCCAGATTAGCCAAAGCAGTCTTACCACCATGCGATTCCGTTCGACGCAAAGGTTTCACAATTGGTGGCACACGAGTGACCATCAGATCACACGGCACCCGCCGTCGTCTGCAGATCCGCCACACTACTACGCGCGCACTTCAATCATATCAGTCCCAGCCACTATCAACACGACTTATCTTTAAATCTTCCATCGCCGACGGTAATATCAGACGGCGCCATCCAAGTGAGCCCTCAAATAGGCATCACTAACGCCAACCTCACAGCACTCTGTGGGCCCCGATCGGCGCCCATTACGGATTCATACGCCCGGCGTACGGGTGAGCTGGCGACGACCCGCGAGCCTCGTGTCGACCCCGCGTCCGCCAGACAGCCGGATGCGAAGACGAATCAGGCTTCTTCCACCCTGAACCACCCTTCGACGACGAGACCCGAACCCAGCGTCGACCGGATCATCCGCGATCCCCGACTGCGCCCGGCGGGTACACTGCGGCACCACTGCTCGCGCTCTGCGTGTCAGCCGACGCGTCATATTCGAATCGGCGGACGACGCCTCACTGGCTCGACAGCGACGGAATGCTCGACTGCAACGACAGCGCCGGTGAAACTCGAGCACCACCGCGTCGCGGCGCACGACGCCAGGCGACCCACGCCCGACGGCGACTCCACCGAATCACTAGCCATCGGCCACTCGCCGAATCCGTACGCGACTTTACGCCGGAGTGCGCCTGATCGTGGTGCCGCTTCAAACCACCCGCCATTTGATAACCTCATTGCTCATCAGTAGCGCACTACTCAACGCATGGAAAGGGACGACATCACCGACGGTACCACTCACCGGCTGTACAGCAACCTACGCCCGTAAACCATCCCGACCACGTCTCACCGACCAGCACACTCAGCTGGACTGCACCTGGACAGCGGCCCGTACGAACACAAGACGTATGCTCTCTACGTGAAAATCCGTGGGTATCCGCGAGATGAAAACTCGTCATGTCGGGTCCGACGAGTCTCGGGCGAGGGAACCGACGCCGCTCCAGTTCCAGGTCCGGCACGCGGGGGCCGCAGTACAGAAAGGGTGCTCTCGTGGAACCGCCGCGGCTGCGGCGACATGCGCGGCGGGAACCAGTCCGACGGCACTCCTCCGGCCGGGACCGTGCACCCGCGAGCGCATTCACGTCGAGACCGCCAAGCGGTGCGCAGGCGCTTCCACTGCGCCGGGGGCACCGGACGGGAAGCTCCGGAGCACGCCACCGTGCGTGAGGCGGGACCGAAGCGCAGCACCGGCGCCGGGCGCATCGGCGGTCCACGAACCACCTGTCCGCCCATGCCGAGCTCCACCTGGGGTGCTGCGACCACGCAGTCCGGGCGCTGACGCTCCCGTTGTACGTGTGATCCCAGTTCTCTCCAGAACCTCGGCCAGCGCCAGCTCGGCCCCAGCTCATCAGCGACCGCACGATGAACATCATCGGCGGGCGATCCGGCCGCGCCCCGTCGAGCACGGCGAGCCTCGACACGCGCACTCGACGCAGTACATGCCGTACCGGCTCCTGCCAGGGCGCTGGAGCATCTCCACCGCGTAGGATCGGTTCGAGGACCGGTCAGGGAACACCCACGTAGTCGCCGGTGCGCCTCGCCATCAGCTCCGCCGCGTCGATTCTGGGTCGCCTCGGTCAGCGCCAGCATCGCGCCCATGCCGCGATGCCTCGTGTGAACGTGCAGCCAGTCGGGCGCCACCCGCCCGACAGCACGTCAGGCGGCAACCGGGGCATCGCACGCGATCTCGCGCACGAACCACCGCAGCTGCACGACCTGGAAGGACGCTCCTCCGGGGCGTCGTGAGAGATCGAGGTCGAAGTCGGGCGACGGCAGCTCGCTGACCAGCGCACCCGCTTGTGGAAGTCGGCGACGACGCCGTCACCAGCGGCGCGCCAGATCCTCAGCGATCTCAAGACCGGGGTCGCCCACTGCGGGCGACGTGCCGTCACTGCCAGCCATTCGAGGCTCTGTGTGTGCGAAGAGCTCATCGCGACGGGCCTCGCGGCAGCGTCGGCGAGAGTCGAGGGAGACGTCAGTGGACGCCTCGTCCGAGTTTTCAGGACCAGCCGCACGCCATCGCGGATGAGGATGCTCGTTCCGTCACCGCCCAATCCGTGTCCTTCGATGGGTAGGATCCGAGGGCACGCCGCACGCGGCCGTGCGGCGTCAGCTCCCGACGGCGGGTAGCAGAGCTCGGGCGCAGTTCAGGAGATCTGCGCATGCGGCGCCAGCTATCGATGGTGAGCATGCTCGCAGCAACTCCAGCTCCGGGCCGCGGCGAAGGAGAGGCCGAGAGGCGCCAGCCTGGAGCCGGGCGGCGTCGTGCGCGAGGATCTGCCGGGAAGCTCGCTGCCACGCTCCACGATGCGGTTGTGCTTATCGGCAGACGCGACGATGCGGCACCACGTGCGGGCCTCGGCGTCCTCCATCTGGGAATAGCGATGAGGATGACGGATGTGCCGGGGCTGGTGATCAGGTGGGCGGCCGCGCCGTGATGCAGACACTGCCGGCGCGCGCTCGCCGGGGATGACGTAGGTGGACGGGCGGTTGCCGTTGACGCAGTCGCAGATGTCCACGCGCTCGCCGGGCATGAGATCGGCGGCATCAAGGAGATCGGCGTCCACGGTGACGGAATGCCGACGTAGTCAGAGTCGGCTTGGTCACTGTGGCGCGGTGGATCGTGGACGTCATCATCGTCCGCAAAGCGTGAAGTCATCGCGGCAAGATGTAAGCAGACGGCGCGCCCGCCGAAAGCCCGGTCTCCCGGTGATGGTGATCTGCTGACCAGCGGCGGCGGCAGCAGCCTCGCGGTCCAAAGCATCTGCAGTGCGAGGACCGCCGATCCGGCCCGGCCCGCCAATGATCCGCCGGTGGGACAGCGCCATCGCGGGAGGCGCAGAGAGGCGCGACTCCGGTGAACCGGTGGGTCACCCGGGTCGCGAGTCCCTGAGTAACCGAGTCACCCGCAGGTCGGTGAGGCGTTGTCGATGAGGCCGGGTCGTGCCGACCCGGCGTAACGCCAGCAGGACCGGCCCCACCGGCTGGAGCTCTGCCGGTCGAAAGGGCCCTGCCGAGCTCAACTGCGCGGCAGAAACCTGAAGACGGACTCGCCGGGCAGGCCGAGCTCGGCACCAGACAGATCCGCGAAGCTGTCGGAAGGATCGACACAGCCGCGTAGTCACCTCAGCGCCCGGCGCCTTCTCCAGCACCTCCAGCGCCCGCCGTCCTCACCCGGCCGCATCAGCGGCCCCGCGCCGCCTCCCGGCCGCGGCCAGCATTTCCGGGACAGAGCCGGGAGGCCTGCCTCCGCTCCCTCGCACTCCAGATAGGCGCGCGCAGACTCATGGCCGAGGCGTCGGGTTCACGGCGGATGTCGAACCGGCGCGATCTCCACCGGCACGCGCGAGGATCGCGGACTGCATGGCGCGCACGAGCGCCAGCTGCTGAAACGTCCTTGCGGCCGAACGGCGCCCAGTGCGGAGGCGGGGTCAGGATGCGGCGAGGTCAGCACCACCTGCGGGACGCCCGCGAAATGCGTGGGCCTGGGTGGCGCCCTCAGGACGGTGGCGATCGGGCCGTCAGCGCACGGAGGGCTCTCCCATTCGGGCCCACGCGGCCTCCGGCGCAGGGCGCGAAGCGATGAGGCCGTCCGACGGCGAGACCGTCCTCCCGGGCGCGCCAGGCGGCGGTCAGACCCTCGACGTCGGCCTCCAGGGGTGCGCGGGTGGGCGTCCGAATCCTCCCCGGCGGCGAACTGGAGCGGGTTGACGAAGATGGTGACGGCTTGACGGTCCCGTCCGCGCCCACCCTGCCGCGGCCTCGGCCACGGATCGAAGTGCCCCTGGTGGAGCGCGCCCCATGGTCGCCGACGACGGCGCGCGGGACGCCACCTACGCGGCGAAAATCGCCGGAATGACGAGCAGCGCCAGCGCTTCCGGCCTGAGCTGCCCGTCGGCTCTGTCGCGTGACCCACTGACGCCTATCGGTCTTGTCGGCCCACCTCAACGCTGGTGACCCAGCGGCCCTCGTCAACGCGGCGAGCGCGGCGCTTGGTATACAGCTCGACTCGCGACTGCGCACAAAGATTGCCGATCGCGGCGAGGGGCGGGCCGCTGGCAGATGCGGATGCGGGGGCGGAGGCGGGCAGAGCACGTCGTCATGGGCACACGCTGAGATGGTCGAGCCGGGTGGGCGGCCCGACTCGAGGCGCGATCCGAGGGATCCGGGGTCGGAGATCAGGCATCCTCGAACGAAAGTCGAACGGTGCCACCGATCTCGTTCGATCGATCGTCGTCATCGCCCTCGGCATCGCGCTCCGGCATCATCTGGCAGGCCCGGCTCACCCGGCGTCATCCGCAGCGAAGCCGCCTCGCGCAGATCCTCGGCGCTGGGCTCGACGTGATCCGGCGTGCTCCTCCACGCGCCGGGTCGTGGCCAGCCGCGAGCGCGCGCGGTGAGTGTCCACCGACGTCCTCCAGCCGCGCACCCTCGTCATCAGCCGCAGGGCCTCCAGCGCCTCGATGTGGAGCGGACGGTGCCGGCGGCATCGCCGCGCGGGACCGGGCGTCGGCGGTCAGCACGGAGATCAGCGTCCTCGGTCGGTGCGATCCAGCGCGGCGCCGAGGCAGCTGGGCCGGGCGTGGCGGCACCGCCCTCGACGCGCGGCCGTCGGGATGCGCACAGCCTGATCGACCAAGGGTCGCAGATGGTTCGCTCCGCGAGGCCGGCGCCACGCATGGTGAGCGGGGCGAACGTCACTCGGCCAGGACGAGCACGCACGCCGGGCTCGACGGCCCAGAGCCTGCGCAATGGGCAGGACGGCGTCCGGGAGCGGTGACGGCCACGTGCAGCCGGTCCGCGGGCCACATCGAGCGGAGAACCCGCCGAAGGTCATGGCCGGATGGAGGCGCGAGCGGGATGGCGCCAGTCTTGCGAGGCAGGTTCCGAGGATGCCGATCGTGGCGCCCCGGGTGTGGACGACCAGCTGACCGGGCTGCCACCGGCCGAGATCCGCCAGGCGCCGGCAAGGCAGTGGCCAGGGCGTCGTCGGGGAACCGGCGAGCATCACCAGTTCGGCGCGCTCGACGGTCTCCTCGACGTCGAGCCACAGGGGACTCCGGGCAGAAGCGCCTCGGCGCGCTCGGCTGGCCTCGAGACGGCGTGCACCGAAGTCACCCTGGTGGTCGACCGCGCGCAGGGCGCTTCCAGCTGCGCGCGCGCGCGGAGCCGATGCCGACGCCGAAGCCGGCCAGTCGCGAGCCGGCGGATGCCTTCGACGGGAGTCGAGGAGTTCGCAGAGTCATCAGACGTGCACCGATCGTCTCACGCCGCGGCCAGAACCGCGAGACCGCAGCGCGATCATCGGAAGAGCCCTCCAGGGCACACACAGAGCCTCATCAGGGCCCCTCGGGGCCCGCCAGGGCCGCCATCCAGTCGCCCTCCGACGGCTCGGGCGAGCCAGCGGTCAGGCGCCACCTCTCGGCACGACGACGGCGCAGCGCGCATCGGGAAGACGACCCTCTGGATCGCAGCCGCCTCCGGTCGCCTCGAGGTTGCTCAGAGTCGTGCCCACCGCGTGGTCCACCATGTCGAGGTGGATGGCGGCCAGTCCCGTCGACGGGCCCAGCGGCCTGGCGCACCACATCGACTGAGATGCGCTCGCCGGACCACCACGCTGGTGCGACGCCACCGGCGGCCGGTGCGCAGCACGACGCACGGCCACCGGTCAGGGGCGATCGCCTCACGACGCCGGGCCAGCGGCGAGGAAGATCCTGCCGCGCGGCGAGATGCCGATGAAGCCGCGCTCCGCGGCGCGCACCGATCGGCGCAGTACCGGCCTGCCGACCGCCGTCGTCGTCGGCGGACAGCGCCGCGGTACCGAGGAAAGCCGTCGGGATCCGGGCACGCCGGTCCGGGCACCACCAGCCGCGGCGCCCGCAGCGCGGTGCCTCGCTCCCCACGCAGCAGCACGCTTCGCCGGTACTGCCGTGACGCTGCTCAGATGGAGGAGCGATCGGACAGCTTCCTCCCGTCACTGCCCCGCCATGCCGACCTTGACCCGCCGCAGTCCGCGCACGCCACGCCACGGCGGGCTCTGCCTCGATGCCACGCCGATGGACTCGCCCCGGCGGAAGAGTCGAGGAGACCTCAAGAGGTGAGCCGAACCTCACACACCGGATGCCCGTCAGCACGCGCCGCGGCCCGGAGCAGCCGCGGTTGAGCGGTTTCCACACGGCGCCGATGATCGCGGCAGGAGCGGCGAGGCTCGATAACGATCACCGCCTCCCATTGTGCCATCGAAGACGATCGCAGTGACAGCCGCTGCGACAATGACGACGACGATCAAGACGGCTCACAGGGGTCATGACCGAGCGGAGAATCGAGGCCGACGGGATCGCGGGGCTCACGGTGTACAGCGGATGCTCCACCGCGCCCGCCAGCACTGCGCAGCGGCGGGGCGCTCATCGCATCCTCGAAGCCGAGAGGCGGGGCTGCGATCCCGATCCGCTCGCCCCTCCGCCCAGGACCGTCGGCGTCGTCGGCTCCGGTGCGAGGAGCGCCTGGCCGGGAGCAGGTCGTATCGGTCTGTCCGGCAGGGGGCGCCCCGGCGTCGTCGGCAGCGCAGACGTGGACGGCGGAGGCGCCGGCCGTGGAAGCGGCATCAGCAACAGCCCACGCTCCGGGCGGCGAGGTCGAGGATGCGGTCGCGCAGGGCCTCGAGCCGAGCGGTGGTCAGGTAGCCGATGACGATCCGCGAATCCGAGCCGCCCGCGACCTCACCGTCAGCTGCCCCAGACCGAAGACCTCCCGACAGCGGATGGATGATATCGACGGACTGGATGCGGCAGGCGGGCGATCCGCAGCTGCTTGACGAGGATGCCGCTGCGCAGGTAGACGCCGTCGCGGTCCACGGCGTAACTCTTCGCCCACCACCGCAGGAAGAGGAAGGCGACCACCGCCGCGATCGCGGCCAGCTCCCACAACGACCCAGCGCACGACGCCGTGGGCAAGATCGATCCCGTGGGCCGTGGCGACACCGACTGGGCCCGGACCGGGTTATCGGACGTTGCGGACGGTGAGGACGGCACGCACCGCCGTCACGACCTTCCAGCCCTCCGCAGGAGCGGAAGGACCGACGTGCGCATGCTGGCGCCACGTCGACGTCCGGCACGGCACGGGCGGCGCCCGGCAGCGGCGCTCACAGGCGCCATTCTCTGCTCACCACGGGCGGGTCGGCGAAGCAGACGACGCAGGTGCTCGGCCTCCTTGACCGGCAGCGGTTGATGGTCGCATCCGTGCTCGCCGCAGCCGTGTGCAGCCGGACTTCGGCGATCCCCAGCCAGGCGGCCAGCGCCCTGCGAGGTATCGGAAACGTGCTGCGTCTGCCCGTAGGGGGACCACGCAGATGCGCGCCGCGTGATGCCCTTTGCGCCACAGCAGATGATCGGCGGTCGGGAGGGCGTAGCCCGTGGCGCGCACCTCGACGCGGGACGAGCCAAACGGCCCACGCGGCGAAAGCCCACCACCACCGCGCGCGCCGACCCACATCCGCGGTACCGCAACGAGCGCGCCGACGACGAACGAGCGCCGCAAGCGCTCCGAGGGCCGAGTGGAGCATGCCCACGACGTGCGGACTGGCGCGATGAGCTGCGCGCAGACGGGCTGGAAGACGACGCCATCCGCGTTGAAGGGTCGCCCGCACTGGTCGAGCCGGGAGTCGGGGCGCGACCCGCAGCACCCACAGCAATCTCAGCGCTGCAGCGCTCGCAGCGCTCACTGAGCGGGTTCGTTCACTGCGCTCATCCCTGCTCCTCCCTCGCTCCGCGAGGCCTTCGAGGCTCCTTGAGGGTCCTCGAAGCTCCCTCACTGCTCCTCAGGCTCCTCAGCTCAGGACGCTACGACGGGCGAACCGCCTCATCCTCAAAGTCTCAATCCGGGCCGATCCGGGATCCGGCCTGGAGCTGGCCGGGATCGAGGCCCGTCAAGCAGGGGCGCCGCCATACGACGGAAGAGGACTCCGAGCCGTGCCCGCCGCGATCGTCGTCGTCATCCATGTCGATGGCGCACCAGTGCTCCACGAGCAGACCGACGCCGCCCCACAGGACGCACGACGCCAGGCAGGCGGCCGCGCACCACGCCAGCGAGGACATGGCGGGCGAGGGCGGGGCCAGGAGAGCCGTGGCGACTCTCGGCGTGAGACCCCTCCGACGAGGGCGCCGGACGACTCGCCGAGGCCTGGGCGGCGACGGCGGTCGCGTAAAGCCGCACCTGGCGGCGTGATCCATGGGCTCGTGAGCGCGCAGGCGCCGCACCGCGAGTCCGGCGATGAACACGATCACGGAGATGACCAGCGCGACAACGGCCCCCCAGGGCGTCAGCGACGGCACCCACCCGTGGTGGCGCAGCGAGAGGTCAGAGACGACCCAGGTGACGACCGCGGGCGCGATGAGGCACGCGAGGACCGTGGGTCCAGCGCGTGCGGAACATCAGGTCGCCCATTTCCATTCCTACCGATGACGTCGCTCCGGTTCAGGGGCGGGGCCCAGGGCTCGTCCTGCGAGACCGCCGACCTGCGGGAGCGGAGCCGGCCTGAGGCGCAGAACCGGCCTGAGGGGCGGAGCCGGGCCTGCGGAGCGGAGCCCACCTGCGGGCAGAACCCACCTGGAGGCGAGCGCGGGTAGGCACGGGTCCACCAGGCATCTGCTGACCGCGCATCGCGCCGGCTCCGGGTACTATCGTCCGGCAGCATGTCACCGGCATCGGCGGCCGGCTGACCGGGCGCCGGAATCAACCACGCCGGGATGTCGCGGCCTGCCGACCTCAGGCCTGTCCGTCATGGGGTCGGCCACCGGGGCGCCCGCCTGGCGAGGCATCGCGTCCGGGCATCGCGTCGGGCATCGCATCCACGACCGGTTCGGCCGAGCGCGCCCTCTCCACTCCGGCGTCCGCGGGCATGCTGCCGCCCGCCGGGGAAATCCGGGCGCCGGCAGCCACCGCCGCACGATCTCGGAGTCAGCCCACACGGTCGTCCTGAGCTGGTCGTCCCCGGAGTCGGGGAGCCGCAACTGCTGCGGGCCGGTCGGCAGCGCGGGAAGGTGGTCGGAGTCCAGCCAGTCGAGCGCGAGCCAGCGCACGCCGCCGCCGCGGTCGGAGGCGGCCTCGGGCGAGGAGGCGACGTACTGCTGCCGATCTCGGCGAAGGGATCGGCCTGCGCCCAGGGAACCAGTGACGAAGGCGCGCTGGGCCGCGCGCGGATGCGGCAGGACCAGTTCAGGATCATCGGAGGTGACGCCCTCGTAGGTGACGATGCTCCGCGCCCAGGGTGCGCGGACCCTTTGCTCCGTGCCGCACGCGCCCGGCGTCGTCCTCCAGGCCCCGGCAGACGTCGAGAGCCTTTTCACGCGGTGAGAGCGTCGTCGCTATCAGCACAACGGTGTTGAGGTGAGTCCGGGCTGCTCCGGGCCGCCGGGCTCGACGATGGCGGCGTGCGGGCCAGCTTGAAGCGCGACGCTGGTGACCTTTACGATGCCGTCGGTCTCCCGCAGGGTGCGGCACTGTCGCCCGCAGAGCGGGAACGACCACCGACGTTGCCTCCCAGCGCAATGACCGCATCGATCGGCCTCGGCCGCGCGCTGCCCCCAGGACATCGGCCGGTGCACGGCGCGATTGACCGGTGCCGCACTGCGGTGGCGGCGACCGGCCGCGTTCCGTCTCCAGCGATGCTCGCTGCCACGGCTGGATCCCTCGGCGGGCGGTCCCGCCTGGCAACGGGCCGGCCGGAGCCGCGCCAGTCGGCCGAAAATGCTGCCCTGCCATCGGACGAACGCCGCCTCGCGGGAGGCGGACGGCGTCGGCGGGTACGCCCTCCACGGCGCGCCGGCTGAATCACCAGAGCCGGGGCGCTGGACTGCACGACACCAGGAACGCCGTACGCGTCGAGGCGCCGGGACCGCCGAGCACCGACTAGCACTGCCCGCCGGCGACCCGGGCCCCACGGCTCAGCGCGTCGCGACCGAGGAGCGGCCTCGGGGGACCAGCTCGCGCCGGCTCCCTGAGCACGCCCGCCGCGCCGACCATTCCGGCGCCCGCAGCAGCGGCAGGGGACCCGGCAGATGCGGAGCTGCCGTCGGGGCGGTCACCGCATCGGCGGCGGCGGACCGCCCGCGCGTGGCCGGACGGGGGTTGCCGCCTTCGCCCGCGTGCGATGAATTCGTCGCGAGACGTCCTCGGCTAAGGCGACGTCCGGGGGCGCCTGCGGCTATGGATCGTGACCTCACGACGGCGGTCACGCGCGGGAAGGCTGGCGTACTGGCCTCGCCGACGCGAGGCGGCGAGGGGTCTCGATGAGACTCACCGGCTCCTCGATCACGGCGGCGACCGCCCGGGCGACCTCAGGTGGTCGTGACGGCGTCCTGGACCGGCCATCGGTGACGGAGGCGGACCGCGGTACCGCGCTCGCTCCAGGTCGAGTGACATCGGCGGTGAAGAGCCGGGCCTCGGTGCGTTCTGAGGGAGGACGCCGTGGTACCCGCGGGCGGACAGGCCCGACAGCCGGATCTGATCGGGCGTGGTGGTGGTCATCGGTGTTCCTTCCAGAGGGAGGCGGTTCGGACGGCGTCCCGGTTGGCCGGGATCTCATGGACTCGTACTGCCCAGGCGCCGGCGGCGAGGCGACGAGGGCCGTGGTGGCTCGCGCGGCGGCGTCTCGGGCGATCGGGTCAGCCGCCGTCATGACCCGGTGCAGACTCGGGACAGGAAGCGCTTGCGCGAGGAGCCGATGAGGACGGGCAGGCCCAGCTCCCGGCGCAGACGCTCGGTGGCGGCCAGGAGCTGCCACGACTGCTGATGGGTCTTGGCGAAGCCGAGGCCGGGATCAACGACCACCTGACGACGATCGACGGCAGCATCGAGCTCGTTCAGGCGCTCGCGCAACTCGGCCTCGACACCGCACGGCATCGCCGTGGGCGCTGTAGTCGGTCAGGCGATCCATGCTCAAGAGTCGCCGCGCCGAGTAACGCACTGGCAGACGTAGACGACGCACGGTCCTCGGCGACCACCTGGTGCATATACGGCGTGTCGCCAGGCCTCGGACACGCCGCTGACGACAACGCAACGCTTTCCTTCGGCCGCCACCACCTCGGCGGTGGCGGCGTGAATGGTGTCGATGGAGACGGCACGCGCCATCGTCCGCGAGCGCGCGCATCGGACGGGATGACGCGCGCCTGCTCTTGACCCCGGGGGTGACGCGAACGGCGCCGGGACGGGTGTGGACCCGCCGCCGACGTCCACGATGTCGGCGCCCTGGGCGAGAAGCGGCGACGGCCGTGGGCGACGGCGAGGTCCGCGGTCTCCCACCCGCCGCCGTCGGCAGACTGAGTCCGGAGTAACGTTGATGATGCCCATCACCGAGGTCCGACCGGCCGCCGAGGCCTCCGCGAGAGACGGCTTGCACCGGTGCGGGGTGCAGTGACATCGAGTCACCACTCAGGGTAACGGTGCACGCGAATTTCTCTCAGGAGCGGCGAGGCGCAGGAAGTCGGACGGCGAGTCCGCCCACAGCCGACCGATGCTCCTGCGGGCGTCTCCGCAGTCCCGCTCCTTCGCCTCCCCGACCCGTCCCTTCGCCGAGATCGGTCGTATTCCCGCGTCAAGATCGGTTCAGTTCCGGCTCGAGATCGGTTCCTGCTGCGGCTCACTCGTCCCGAGAGCGTCGACGACGCGCAGGCCGTCGACTGGTCGGGGATGTTCACGATGAGTGAGAACGTGTCCCGAGGTCCGGGAGCGGTTGAGCATAAAGGATGCGGCCTCGCCCCGGCGCGATGAGCCTGTCGGGGCGAGGTCGTCCCACCCGCACCGCCAGCGTCAGGAATGCGACCCGTGAGAGGCTCGCTGGCGAGCCTCTTGGTCAAAGTCCCGCCCGCACTGCGGTCCCGCCGACGCGCATTCCGAGCGCGCCCTCCGGCCTCCTCCAGGATCTGCCGCTGATAGCCCCGCCGACGGGAGCATTCCTGTTCGAGTCCACGACGGCGCCGGGGGCCAGAGCGGGCCCGATCACCGTCCGCGGAGGAACAGCCCCACTGACGCACCGCCTCGGCACGAACTCGACATTTCTGCGTGGTCCGACGGCCCGTTGACTCGCGCGGAAATGCCAGTCTCGTGCAGAGATATCGCGGCGGCCCAGCGGTAGCCGGGCGACCCGCCGGACCGATCTCGATGCGGAACTGAACCGATCTCGGCGAAGAAGACGGAGTCGGGTCCGGGCGCGCCGCCCGCACGAATCCGGCCGCCCACCAAACCGCCTCAGCAATACGTAGCCCC
>BNJV01002515.1_pt1 | contig 29334 bp, 28 predicted proteins | sample 8540591 | NCBI WGS metagenome assembly BNJV01 (sample SAMD00202457, study PRJDB9452) | human saliva metagenome | host: Homo sapiens | reverse complement strand
GCACATGTACATGAAACCTATGAATATAAAGCGCTGGAAGCTCATTCAACAGGATAGTCGTAAACCAAGTGATAAACGCCGACTCATACGCAAACTTTCGCATGCGCACTTAACAACAAGGAGATTCTAGACAGAAGAAGCTTTTGAGCTATCTCGAAGACTTTTGAAGACACTACTATAGTCTCTATCAGCTCTTGCTTTCACTCTCGTGAACGAGGAGTCGGCTGCACTGTCAGACCCACTGAGGACAATAACGCTAAACAAGTTCATCCTCTCAGACTATCTCTCAAAACGTCCTCAGGGATAAAGAGAAAAGATTATCAGCCTACTCAACCACTCTATTCCAACGCCAAACTGGAAGCGACCAATAATCCTCACTCAAACGATCAAAGCGAAATGCATTTGGTTTTCAGACACAGCTCTCAAAAACGGATTTTTATCGCTCTGAATATACATGGAGAGGACGACGATTGTCCTCTCTCAGATGTTAGCTTTTATTCAACCTACTACAGATGACAGAGGCCTGAGCCTCAGAAATCAATGATCACCAGGGCTTTTTATTTTACTGACAACATATTTACAACTAGCTTAATCTTCTTCTGCTTAAGAACTTTTAACAATTTGTAACACTGGCTTAATTGAACTGCCAGCGTTCTTTTCCGTACTACCCCGCTATTGTCGAATGAAAGCCTACGAACCACAGTGGAAGCACGATCGCACACAATCTCCTCACAAACCAACCTAAATGTTAAGGAATCTCTTTTCATTGCTCACAAAAACAGTAAAACCACTTGGTTCTACTGTCTTATTCTTTAAAATGTCTGGCGCTTTAGCTTTTCGCTCTGCACGTCCACGAGCACGACTTTCTGCTCGCTTGGTTTTACGACGTTTTCCATCGACCGCCTGCACCAGGTAGCGCGCCGCGTTAGACTGTGTGTGGACATTATTTGGTAGTGTAATCAAAACCAAAGGATGTGTACTGCACCCCAATGCACGGGACAAGAGAAAAACCCCTTCTATGCGACCAGTTTTCTGTAACTCAAGGAGACTGGTCATTTAATTTCTGTTGAATTCTAGTTTCATTATAAAATATGATGTAATTTTGACAATATCTTGTTATACTATCTTTAAGAAAGCCCACTTATGGAGATAGAAGGTTTCAGAGAATGAGTGGGAACCATTCGATACAGGCATTATCTGTTGGTGTCTTTCGGGACATAGAGTTAAGGGTTTTTTCTGTAACAAGCCTGATAGTGCTTCTTTTGAGGTGTAGACAGATCCCCGATCACTGTAAAAGTGTCTTTGAGGTAGCCTGTTGATAGTGTGTTAATAAAGTCCGTATCTTGGTATTCGAGATAGTATAAGGCACTTTAACATTATAGAGATCCATGATTGAAGATAGATAAAGTCTACAGTTCCCAAAGTGAGGTAGGGTGATGTCTGTGACAAGCTTCATATACTGTCTGCTTTGAAAATTACGATCCAGCTTATTGTCTGTTATATGGTAAGGCTTCCCTAATTTGTTCTTGATTAACGACAAGGTTATATGGAGTGTTGCATGGTCGATAGCTGTAAATAAAGATTATACAGAGTTGCCCGATTTACCTGCTATTTCGTCTCTTTTCTGAGAATTCTACACTCCTGTTTCCAGACGATAAAAAGCTGAGCGTTTGACCTTTGAAACACTCTAAATAATAGATACAGGGCACATTTTCTTATACTGCCCACTCAGCGCTTGATAAGACTTATGTACGTCGATTTCTTTCATCAAGCTCTGATACTTTTTAGTAATTTACCGTAAACGTAACTGTTCCACTTCAGACACTCAAGCTTCATCCCTTTACTATAAGTATATTGTTTCCCACAGGTTGGTGGAAACGGAACACCATCATTCTGATACTAATAAGCCACCAGGTCTTGACCTGACTAACATTTTTATAATGAGGGCATCCATGATGACCTTAGTTTGATTTACCCGCCTTTTCATTTCGATACAGGCTAGCTAGTTTCTACCGAATAGCTGACTGATAACAAAACACTCCTAGTTTCTAGTCATTTGATCAGGAGCGTTTTTCGTGTCTCCTATATTTATGGGTGCAGCCACGATTGTCCTTGGTTTTGGCGTTTTGTGGAAAATGGATTAAAAGTCTTTTCGTGAGCAGATGAGTGTCAGCCGAACCATGTCCTGGATAGACACTGCAGCCTGGGAGAGACAGAGCTGGCTGACATCATGAAGGAGTTGCTCCACGCTACCCGTAGGTAGGTCTGTTCTACCAATGCGTTTCTCGTGGGAAAGGGCGTCACCTGTTATGACGAAGTTGGGCACGTGCAGTTATCAAAGGACACACCACCAATAGAGTACTTGGAGTTGCGACTACCGTAAAACGAAACTCCCTAATCTGGTATTTTCTCACGTGAAAGACAAAGGTATGTCTCAGCTGGTTTTACATACGGACATCTACCATATCGTCATGTCGAGGAACCAGCTGTCGAGAGAGACAAGTGGCTTCGCTTCCGCCACATACACACTGGAGGATTTTCCAAAAGCCCTGACCAGTCCAGATCGTAGTGGGTGTGTGGGTTAGGAGAATTGCAGCGAGATGTAGTTTTGTTAATGCCACGTGAATAGCCCCCCAGTTGCTCCGGATCAATCAATCAGGTGCTGGTCTCCTTCAAGATAATAAGTGTTTTCAAATAGGGTTCACAGTTTATGATTTTCATAGGATGATTTCTTCAAAGCATTTGATCACTAGTATAACACAGAAGAATAAAATAAGAAATTATCAAAAGTCCCTCTTGACCGAGTTTATTTAAACTTAAAACCTTCATAGATGAGTTCCGCTTGGATGTTTTCTTACTGCTTTAGAGATGCCCATCATGACCAAAGGCGTCCACACATATAAATGCTTTGCTTGATCTGGAATATCTCTTGTGTCAAAAGTTTAAGTATTATCTTAAAGCGTCCATCAAGCGAAGGTCAGTTGGGATTTTTCTCAAAAGAGCAGGAAATAGTAGATTGAGACAGACTGCATTTTCCTTACCATTACAACCATAGTAACTCGAACGCTCTAGTCGAAAAGGATTTTCTTGATATAACAGATAAAGGAGTAATTCCAATACCTCCAGCGACCAAATTTGCTGATCTTGTCCTTGTTCTACAATATGTCCATAAGCTCAATCACTTTTGCTACCAACTTTAGATTTTCATAGATATTTTGGTATGGTCACTGAGTTTTTAATTGTAAACAAAGTGTTTTTCCACTCACCAGAACAGAGAAAGGATGGGAGTCAAAACCTTCTTGAAAAATTCTAAGAAAGGCAAATTGTCCGTACTTATACTGGAAAGGTTTGCGCCTCAAGCCCAGTTGGGCTCATGGCTGAGGGTGTTGTTACCAATAATTTTACCAGATGAGCAAAACTAATTTGTTGATGCTGAAATGATGTAAAATCCAGCGGATCAAACCAAGAATTCGTGATTCCAACCAGAAAAAAACTGAGAGACTAAGACTGAAGAGCTGTGTTACGTTGTTCCATCATCGCATACGTGAAGAAGTCCAAAGATATAAGCTAAACACATGACATGATGATCCATCTCCAAGCTTCATATTGGAGATATTGACCAAGGTAGGCAACTAAACAATATTGATAAATATATAGATACCAATATTTCCTAATTGAGCTGCGAGCTGAGAACCCATAATCCTCCCATGTGAAACAAAAAGGAGTAGGAGAAGAATGCTGTAAACTCGGTGAGCAGAATACATATTTTCAAGTCCATTAAACCACTCTTCTAAAAGGTAAACGTGGCAAGGATAAAGGTCAGTGAAAGTGTACAAGCTTGCAGAATCCGAACCGAACTCAGCCAGGCCTAGGATATCACCAGTATGCTAGCACAATAAATAAAATGCCTTTTATTGATTTCATATAAAATTCCTTTCAAAGCAGATATATTTTGAAATGTTGTACCAAAGTGTTACATTTTATCAAAAAAGAAACTCGTCAAGAAAGAGATTGAAGAGTATAAAATAGGAAGTCAACCTGACCTCGATTTTGATTAGCACGAGCTTTTACCGTGAATTAAAATGATTTTTCCATATTGGAAACGGGCACCAGTAGGAGTTGTGCTTTCAGATTTTTAAGATTTCAATTTGTTCAGGCCTAGGCTCTGGGCTTGGTGAAACAAGTTGTCGGAATAATACAGCATTTTAGAAGACAGTTCACATCGGAGCTAATTCAGATTCTAGATGGCACAAAGAAGTATTCTGTACAGAGTCTGTGTTCCTCGATCTGGTACACTATCCAACGGCCTTTGAGTGTCTTTATCTGGAGACCTCACTGATACTCTAGTTGGAAGTGATTATCCCCAGTTGCCAACCAGTTGTGCCGGTTGAGCGATCCACCGAGAGCCGTAGATTTACACGATCAGAGTATCAGAACTTCCAGCATCATGCCACATGCAAACCCGTGGACAAAACGGTGAATTTTGAATAACATCTTGATAACCAGTGTTCCAGTCATGATCCTGCAAACCAGGAGCAATCAGCATAAACTGCAGATATTTTTTTGCACCAGGCCGAATTTGACTGGCAAAAAGACAGGCCAGATTCCACCCTTTAGAATGTCCAGCAACAATCACTCTCTGTTTTGATGCTGGGTAAAAAAATCAAAGCATTTTTGGCAGCCGACCTCCATGTAGGTCATATGGAAATCTCCTTCCAACCAACACTACGTCTGTACCGAAAGACAATCAGATAAGATCAAAATCAAGACGAGGTCACAGTAAAGCAACCGTCTGCACCGCATCAAATCATCACAAAGTTGATAGCATGCCCCTAAAACGTTTGTGTTGGGAAAACTGATCAAGAGCTTAAGACTCTTATTGGTCACATGCAGCTCCACTCATACACGCCAGCACATCGCTAAACGATTGACAGTTGTCCACATAATGTTATCAAAAAAAGATAAGTCAGCTCCGTCAAAAGCATATTTGGCGAAACTATCGTAAAAGAATATCATGGTAGTCTAAAATATTACCATGATAACCTTTTCAACTTTATCATCGATTTAAACATCAATTTCGCTAGTAGGGAAGAATTTTGCTATAATATAGAAAAAAAGGAGGAGCAAATGCACAACATTTCACCAGTAGAAGACAAGTTACGTCATCAGTTGGAAAATGCTTCCGAATGGGTTTTGAAGTAGTTATAGAAGTATAGTTCTACTAATTATCGTTCAATCTCAACCCATCTGTCCTCATGGATATCGGCTTCCCTCTTAATGGTTATCATTGTGCTCAGAATCGCAAGATTTCAAAGTCCCTATTATAGTTTCTGCCACCAAGAGACCAAGCCATGGACATCGTGACGGCTATTAACATAGACGATTTTGTGACCAAAGCCTTCAACCAGCAGCAGTCCTCATAGCCAAGGTGCAGAATTGTTGTGCACCATGAGTTTGGACGGAACTGAGTTCAGAGAGTAGGAGTTATCCTCAACAATAAATCTATGGATGTGACACGTCACTGCTACCACTTTAACAAAAAACGAATTTCATATTTACGTGTTCTACTTTATGCTACAACATCGTAGCGCGACGATTTGATCGAGAACTCTGAATAGCGACTTTCTATAATGACGACAATACCTATCCGTTAATGTCGCTCGTTGCGCAAAAACTGGAGGAAGGTTTGATTGGTTTTATTTAAACCAAAAGGAATAGGGTACGATTGAAACATGCTTGAAACCAAAGTTTTTTCTAGCTTATATCCGCTTCGCGTAGACGTTTTTGCTTTTATTCCTATCGCTTACAGAATTTGCTTTCTCTTTGAAATCTTGCTTGAAAACCGCGCCCTCACTAACTATTTCTTCTCATCTACATTTTGACATTTTTGTTTCTTGCATATGATTTCTTGATAGAATTGCAAACGCTACCGTAAGAACTGTCTCATGAAAAAGAGAAGCCAAGTCACCAATGAGCTATACCACCACTGAAAAACTAGAGAAAGTAAGAAGAACCCTATCACAAAAGAAATCAGATGCGTAAAAATCGCCAACGACTTGGTGGACTAATATACTCTGGTGCATCAGATAAAAACACCAATTTCGAAGCAGTAAACTCCTTAGCGAGGTAGAGATCGCCAACGAAACAACAGTAGAACAGGAAATTTTTAAGATTCATTCCACCAAACCTCCTCCTCCAATACCAGAGAGCCCATGATGATCTGGTGTTGAAGAAAGAAAATGAGATTTGGTCAAGGAATATCCGCAACATGCCATTTTCTTTATCCAGAAAGGATTATGTTAATCTGCATGACTTGACAAGTAATCAGACGGATAAAATGGCTGTTAGTAGTCATTGAACAACCCTTCAAACAGCCCAAAACACACAAAATGCAAAGGTGGAATTGCTATCAAGGAAGATCAAGAACCTTGAATCAAAGATACTGGGATTCTGCATTAAAAAACAGTGGATCAATGCGCGAGTTTTTGAACGCGGATTTTAAGGCTATAATGGTCGAACGACCCAGCAGTCATCTGGACTTGGCCTAACTGACCGCACTAGCCAAGAATTAGGACATCAAATCCGTATCGAATCTGAACTTTGGTCAAGGGACGACCAAAGCATTAAGCTTTCAGAAGTAAACCTACTGATTGAGTGAAAGAATCACTAAGAGCTTAAAGAAACCTTCTCCAAAGCCTTCTTTTAGACCTAAGATATGGTGAGAAAGCAGGCTTCAATCAGATAAAAATGTCTTACAAAAAAAGATTAAAGACCCTTTGTAAAGTTGTTATGGCAAGTCCCTTTATTTGGAGAAAACTTATAGCAAAGAGGAGAGAAACCATGAAAAAATCTTACAAAAAGAAACAAACCAGTAAACTAAGTCCGAAGAGATCGAGCGAGTTCAGCTCTGATGCGCCATTGATGGCCTAAGTTTCAACTAATTGATACAAAAGGAGATTATCATGAGACACTATTAGATGTAAACACGTTCAAAAAGATTATAAAACACGTTTCACAAGAAACGCAAGTAGAAGCCCTGAGAAGATATACTTTACCGAAGAAAAGGCGACTATAAACAATATAGGTGAGTCTGGTTCTGGGAAATCCAACCCTTACTAATAATATCTACATGCTTACAAAAACCAACTCGTGGTCAGGGTTCCAAACGGAACAGACACAGCTACTATTAAAATACTGAAGATCAAGCTTCTCCGTCGAAAGTTAGGGCTAACTCCAAGATTTGACTTGTTAGATACGCTTCGTTAAAACATCTTACCTTCGTATTGTCTAGAAAGCCTATTACAAGAAATGATGAAAAATTGTCAACGGATGAAAATCTGTGGCATCAACCAATTGCAGGAGAAGTATCCTTATGAAATTTGGGGCAAACAACGCAGTAGCAGTTGCATCGAGCCATCATTACAGAACCGAAATTCTCCTGCGATGAGCCAACAGGAGCCCTAGACTAGTCATCTGCAGCCTCCTTGATATTCTTTGATCAAATCAACGAACAAGGACAAACCATTCCTCATGCAGTAACTACCAGCCAAAAATAAAAAAGCAAAACGTCCTCTTCATCAAGCACGGCATTCTAATCAAACCTACCGTAGAAAAAGACCGAACGTCAGATGTTCCAAGAAACCCCTGACACCTTAACCGTTATGCGCGAGGAACCAGTATGTTTCGATTACAACAAGTTACCAAAATCCAACTTAACTCAAAAAAACCACAAACCCCTATTATCCCTTTGCCACCACACTTAGCAGAAACATATCAGCTATTCCTTTACTCCCTAACCTTCAATCCAAAGATTGCAGAAACCGTGGAGGTGAAACGATCAAGCTACCTGATTTGTATTAATGTCACCCCTATGTCAGCCATTAACAGTCCCTCATGCCAAAGTTTTATCATGAAAAATCAAGCCCTAAGGAACTAGGAATTTATGGCATGTTGGGCTCGGAAGCGCCATCTGACAGGCGACTTTTAATGAACCTCTTGATATCAAATAAAAATCAATGCTGGGATTGGTATTGGTGCCCCTTGACAATCTGATTTTCGCTTTCTCAAACCGATGAAATAAAGTTGAACTGGTCATACCTTCCATGAAAAGTCGTCATTACAGTACTTGTTGTTTTTGGCTGATTTCTCCCACATGCCTCAAGTCCCCAAATGCCCTTCGAATCGCCTGCATGAATGCCCTCCAGCTCTGTAGAAAGCCAGGGTGAGGAAAGGCCGTTTCCCCCTCCAAACTATTCTTACCCATTAGTTTAGGATTGGCATATCTTCCTTCTCATGGTAAAGATCCCTTACAGTCTCAACAACTTTCTTCCTCCAGCCTACTCAGCCATATCTTTGGAACCATCTTTGTTTAATCAGGAACCGTTTTCAAATTTAAAAAAAACAAAAACACTATTAAATAAACAACTATCCAGTGCCCAATTGATTTCCGTAAAGAAAAAATCGGTTGGACTAGCAACTATCGCAATCTTGTCACTGCTTGGCAAACCATGTCAGCAGAAACAAGCATTTCAATGCCCAGAAAAGCTTTAAAAAATTCAATCCTCAACGTGATTACAGCACAAACAAGGAAAAGAAGATTTCGACAAACTTGAGCCATAGTAAACAAAGGTTACAACGTCAAAGAAAGTGCTTCGTTACACTAACTTTGCATCGCAAACCAAGAAGGAACCAAGTTAACCATTTTAAAAAGGACAAAACAGTCCAACCAAAAATAGTTTCTATTGCATTTGACCAAAAGATTATGAAATATGACTGGTCAAAACTTCCTATCAGGAAATGATAATTAACCTTGCAAAAAATGACGGACTTAAAGAACAGAAAGCACTAACCTAAATGACCATCAATTTTCTGTAGAAGAATTTAATAAAGATTTCATTGTAAACCATGTCCCAAATCAGTTTATTTTATGATTAATATAATACCTTGTTGTGCCTGATTTATGCCTTTTGGATCAATCTCAGATTCGGCTATCTATAATCAGTTTTACACGGTATGAATGTAAAATACCAGAGAAGAAGAACAACTACACGTTGAAGAATATGAAAATATCTACAAAAGTTTAATGCTCAATTAAACACTGAAAGAAGTAGTGTTTATGGTAGTAATTCATCAGATGCTAGTGCTCAGATGAGTGCCCTCTTGGTGGTGTTTTTTATCGGCATTTTTCCATCATTATCTTTATGGTCGGAACTGTTCTGTCATCTACTATAAACAAATCTCAGAAGGTTGCATGAGGACGTGAACGTTTTGTCATTACTCTGCAGAAGGTTGGTTTGGATCAAAAACAAGTCACAAACCATTAATAAACAAGTCTTGACTGTTTTCTTCCTACTCTCTAGCCTTTGCCTTTCTTCATCTGGCTTTTGCTTATCACATGTTGAGCCTGATTCTCAAGGTCGTTGGTGTTGTTGATTCAGCCATGATGTTAAGCGTAACACTTTCAATCTGTGGTATCTTTGCTTTTAGTCTATGTACTAATCTTTTCGATAACTTCAAGAAGTTATCGCAAGATTGTTCAAATATAAAAATAAAGGATATAATGTAAAGTCAGAAAGTTATTTTGACGGAGGAATCCTAGATTATATTGGATACTCTATCTTAGTAGCCATAATTTGCGGGTTTACCTTGGGGAACATCATTTTGGGAGATTTTGCTATGATACAAAATTGGAGAAACCAACACACTCATCATGTTTTAAACATTAAAAATTATCTTCTCTTCAGAGGAGATAACGTTTTTCTTCTTCGGAGTAGGAAAGCAAAATCTACCTTTCATCTCTTAAACTGCTTGATTTCTTCAGAGAAAGACTGTAAAATTGATATAATGTCAAGGATGGACTGATGGATAGTTAAAAGATAATGTTCAAAAGAATCACAGGTGAGAAATTAAAAATATGTGAGATTGACGTGATGTCTCTCTACCATCATCCATACAGAAACAAGATTATATGAAATAAAAGGAGTAACCAATGACTGAAACTATTCACACGTGAATACCGTGAGAAATTATATGATGACCTCATGTTCGATTAAGAGATACAGTGATTTTGATGTGTGATTTTAGTATGCCTCTATAGGTCTAAATATGAATCTAACAGCTGTCATTATTGAGCCATGCTGATTTCCTCTCATGACACCGATTGTTGGACTGGGGTTGGTTTAGCTATTTTGACACGCGTTTAATCAAGCAATCTCTAGAGGTTTTATTTATAGTATTGGTCAGTTTGTTTGCACTAATCGACTCTGTATTTCTGGATTTCTCCTTACTCTTCCTATGCAAGAAGGAGTTGATTGCACGAACCTCTCAACCATTTGGGATGTTCTCATTGCTATTGCTGGTGGATAGCAGGCGTTATTGATTCAAGGAAAAGAAGCAAAACAATATCGTGCCAGGAGTAGCCATTGCAACAGCTTCTAATGCCACCCACGTATCTGTACCGTGCAGGCTACGGTTTAGCTAATGGGAATGTACAATTTTTATGGGGGCTCTCTATCTTTTCTTGATTAACTGTGTCTTTATCATGCTAGCCAACATTGTTGGAACAAGAATTTTGATGAGAAAATCTCCCTTAAGTTCATTTAAAGAGCTAAACATTAAACGAGAGTGGGGTTGATATCCTGATTGTATTATTAGTTCTTCCAGCCAGTAGCTATTCAGCAGTCACCTCGACGATGGATCAAGCGCGAAAAAGAAGGGATCAAACAGTTTGTAGGAAAAAGAGTCTCAAATCATACGGTCATTAATCAAGTCTACATGTCAATAACAATGGAATTAGTCTTGACAGTTGTTGGAGATCCGATTTCAGAAGAAGAATTAGAAACCATTCGCCAAAAACAAGCCTCTTACGGTATTCAATCTGTTCAATTGAAAGTCAATCAAGTTCATAATTCGACAAAATTAGATAGTGAGAGCGACCAAGGAATTTTATGAAAACCATTAACAAGTATATCGACTCAAAAACTCTCTGGAAAAAGATTCACAAAAAGATCGCGTAAAAGAAAAATGAAGCAGACAAGGATTGAGGATATCTGAAATCAAAAGTTAGTGGATAGAAAGGATCGTTGATGAGGATACCATTTGTGGTGGTTTTACCAATCACTACTAGCTCAGGTTAATAAAGAAGCAACAACGTTTTCAGTTGTTGCTTTTTTAGGTAGCTGGGATTGTTATCCCAGATTTTATCGTTTATTTTTCAACTCGTGATTTGTTAGCAATATCTGCAAGAATCAATTCTACAAATGCATCTACCGGCATAGTTTCAGTTTCTTTTTGACCATAACGGCGAACGTTTACAGCCTCTCTTCCATTTCCTTGTCACCAACGACTCACTGGTAGGGAATCTTTTGTGTTTGAGAATAATCGATCTTGAACTGCATTTTCTCACTACGTTCATCCACGTCTGCACGGACACCACGGTCACTGAGAGTTTCTTAGCTACTTCAAGCGTAGTCCACTGTTTCTCGTTAGATACTGGGATGAGGGGTTACTTGGTGTGGTGCGCATGTTGGGAAGGCACCCTAGTTTTCAATCAAGATAGCTGTGAAGCGTTCCATAGTTGAGATAACCCCACGGTGAATCATAACTGGACGGTGTTCTTCACCATCAGCTCCGATGTATTTAAGGTCAAAGCGTTCTGGAAGCAAGAAGTCCAATTGGATAGTAGAAAGGGTTTCTTCTTTTCCAAGAGCTGTCTTAACCTGGATATCCACTCTGGTCCGTAGAAGGCTGCTTCCCTTCAGCTTCAAAAGTAGTCAAGTCCCATGTCGTCCATAGCTGATTTCAACATACGTTGAGCATTTTCCTACACTTCATCATTATCAAAATATTTGTGAGTATCTTGAGGTCACGATGCTGATAAACGAACGATAGTCAAGTTGAAATCTTCGTAAACGTCGATAATCAATTGAAGCGTACGTTGGAACTCATCTTTGATTTGTTCAGGTGTTACGAAAGTGTGACCGTCATTAAGTGACATTTCACGCACACGTTGAAGTCCTGTAAGGGCACCAGATTTTTCATAGTGGTGCATCATGCACCGATTTCAGCAATACGGATTGGCACTTCACTGCAGAGAGTGAACATGGTGTAAAGACTCGATATGGTGAGGGCAGTTCACTGGACGAAGAACGAATTCTTCCCCATCACCCATATCCGCAGTTGGCATATCTTCACGGTAGATCCCAGTGACCAGAAGTCTTGTAAAGTTCACTGAGGATCTGCGGAGGTGACGTGTTGGTAACCAGCAGCGATTTCCTTGTCGACGATGTAGCGCCCACTCACGACGGATAGTAGCCCCATTTGGCAACCAGAATGAAGAGCCTTGACCAACCTCTGAGAAATCATGCAGGAGATCAAGCTCTTACCAAGTTTACGGTGGTCACGTTCTTTTGGCTTCTTCATCGCATTTGAAGTGTAGTTTTTCAAGTCTTTCGGTCGAACCAAGCTGTACCGTAAATACGTTATCATAGCATTGTCGCTATTTCCACGCTAGGCACCCAGCCATGCAGACAGGTAGATTTCGGACGCGAGCCTGCTGATGGGACGTGTGGGCACGGCAGAGGTCCACGTACTCACTGACGGTACGATGTCACCACCTCGTCTTCTGAGTGCTCCTCAATCAATTCTAATTTATATGGGTCGTTCTTGAAGATTTCACGCGTCGTCTTCAGTCATCCTCACGAATAAGATGGGAAAGCTTCACGATTTTCTTTGCATTTCTTCTACGCCGAGGAAGGTCTTCGTCAGATTTTGACCCAGCTTGCTATCAGTATCGTGTAGAAACCATCTTCGGGATAGCTGGACCAACCCCGCGAATGTCTGGGAAGAGGCGACGAGCGCTTAGTGCAAACAAGTGACAGCTGAGTGACGCAGATTGAAAGAGCATCTTCGTGACTCAGGTGTCGCGATTTCGATGCTTCCGTCTTCAGCGATCGCACGAGTGAGTGTCGATGAGTTTGCCGTAGAATTTAGCAGCAAAGAGCTTTTTAGCAGTAATCTGATGGATTGAGCAATTTCAAAAGTTGTAACGCCAGATTCGATCATGAACAGCGCCATCTGGGAAAGTAATTTTGAATCACGTTTTCCTTATATTAGTTATCAATTATTTCTATAGCAGAAGTGTTTCCTATTTTGCAGTCTTAAATAAAAGAAAACAAAAAGCGACATCGTAGGACGCCCACTGTGGTTCCACCTTCTATATTTCCTCAAAAAGAGGGACACCCTGATTGGCTCTAACGTGGCTCACCGTGTTTATGTTTGCATAAAAGTCAGTAGAGTAGAAATCAGTTTAGGCTTCCTATGTTCTCAGCAACCACATGCACTCTGTAGAAGGCTAAGCGACTTGTCTCTATGCATGTATTATACATATCAGTAGATTTTTCAAGATTTTCGTGAAAGTTTTCCTTTTTCAGTTTTTGCACCAGATATGACTAGCGGCACCGACAGCCGCTACCTAGCAGAGGGGCAAAGATTTTGGATAGGAAGTAGAGAAGGATAAATTCTCCGAAAGTAATGATGGTAAAGCAAAAGAGCAAGCTAAACTCCACTAACACCAAACTGAGAACCTGAAAACGATAGAGAGTAGAGATAGTGATACTATGAAAGTCACGTGGGAGAAGATAATAACGTTGCTGATGGTAGAGCTCCTTCAAGATATGAGTTTTTAGTAATATCCATAATACAGCTCAAAGCGGCCAATAAAAGAAAAATATGACAGATAGTAGGGGAGATCGTCGAGAATTTACGCATGGTAATCACCTCTTTTCTTCAAGATGTCAACTTAGATATCCTTCCTATAACTATTATAGCACTTTGCGGTAAGAATAGTAAATCAGTTGACAAAGAACGTTAGTTATAGAATAGAAATTGTCGTAAAAGACAACACTTCTTCTTGGTTACAGGCATGCCAACCCTGTCACTCGGATGAAGCCAAATAAAAGGAGAAACATCATGGCAATCCTCAAAAGAGATGAAATCATTGCACAATAGTGCACGTCACGAAGGTGATACAGGTTCGTAGAGGTTCGTTGCTGTCCTTACTTGGGAAATCAACCCACCCTTAACGAACACACTCAAACAACACAAAAAGACCACGCTACTTACCGTGGATTGATGAAGAAAAATCGGTCGCCGTCGAAACTTGCTTTGCATACTTGCAGTAAAAACGACTGTTAACCGTTACCGTGAGTTGATCTAACTCTCTTGGACTTTCGTCGTTAATCTCAGGTCTAAAAACGTTTCTATACTTCGTTGGTTTCGCCTCGATGTACCATCAGTACAATCTTCGGCTTGCCGCCTCAGTCTATAAACGTTTTATCCAGCAAGGATCATGATGCTACGGGCGTAAGAAACTGTATGAAAATAGGAAACGACACCGTGTTCGATGAACACAAGGAGCTTTCATCTTTTCACTAGGATTTTAGCCTGAGCTCAAAGTCAGCTCTCTGACTTCAGGGAGTGTACCACCCACTCGATATACCAAGTATAATCTTTCGGTTACGGTTCCTAGCACTGTAAGGTAAAATAAACTAGATCTTCTTCTCTCGGGAGATTTTTAGTTTCACTAGGATTTTAACTCTGAGCTTAATCAGCTCTCTAGTTTCAACAGTCTTTTTAGCTGTATCTTTCTAGCCTTGTTCCTGCCTTTGGAAATGTGGTATACTATTTATGAAAATTGTCTAATTTTTAATTTTATTAAGGGAGGGTTTCATGATTTTCCAAATCTTCTGGAAGCCATCAAAACTCATGATATGTTTTTCTCCTAGCTCTGTTGCTCGAGCTTTGGGTGTCTCTATTTTAGCTGTTTCTATGGGGTCTGTTCAGATTAGCTTGAGTGATACTTATAGAATTATTTTAAGTAAGATGGGGGCTCCTCTGGATATAGGAGACCTTTCGAAGTCTACACTTGCTATTGTTTGGAATATGAGATTACCACGGGTTTTTCTTGGTTTGATAGTTGGCAGGCTTCCATGGTGCGGTAGCGTCATGCAGTCAACGGTCAATAATCCAATCGCAGAACCCCATGTGTTAGAATTTCAGCTGGGGCAACCTTTTGCAGTGCACTCTTGAGCATCATTCCGGGTTTAAGGTCATGATTGGTCTTGGCTCTTTCCTTGAGCGCTTTGTGGCAACAGTTGCAGTCCTTCTGATTGCTTCCATGGCAGGCAGGATGACAACTTCAAGCCTGATTTTATCAGGGACAGCTATGAATGCACTATTTTTGGCTTTTTCAAACTTTATGTCTCAATTGCGCTAATGTTGATAGTGTCATGACCATCAAGTTTTGGACCATGGGTTCTTTAGCGGGAACCTCCTGGGCTCACTTTAACTTTGCACAACAGTAGTAGTGGAATAGCTTTTTATTTTTCTCTACCCAATACCGTGTTTTTAATGCCATGATGATGGGTGATGATAGCAGCCTTGACCTTGGGAATTCTCACGTTTTTATTGGTATCTCTATGTGATGATTGTGGCTAGCTGACAGCTATCTTGGTATCTACCTGCGGGATTATCGGCTTTCGTTGGTCTGATTACACCTCATCTAGCCCGAAGTTTGTAGGGACAAATTACGAAGACTTTTTCCGATAGCTACTTTGCTCGGCGCCCTTTTTGTTGTTTGGGCAGATGTCCTTGCTCGTGTCTTGATTCAAAATGCTGAACTGCCGATTGGGATTTTCACAGCCCTGTAGGTGCCCCTTTTCTTTATCTACATGGTTGGAAGTAGACGAGGGGAGGTGAAGGTCTGATATGGACTTAATGTGCCAGGATATTCACTTTGGAATCGGAGAAAAAGATTCTCAAAGGAGTCTCTGCTCAAACTGAGGGCAAGCAATTTCATACCATTTTTGGGACCCAATGGAAGTGGGAAAACTAGCTTTTGTTGAAACTCCTCTATCGACAGGAAAAAGCCTGATCAGGGCTTGATTTCAGATGGAAAACCACTGGAACAAATGAGTCTGAGGAAAGCGGCAAAACAGATGGCCGTCATCACCCAGTTCAACCAACCCAGTTTGATTGTACGGTTGAGGAGATTGTCATGCTAGGCAGAACTCCTCATCTCTTCTTTCTTACAAAAGGAAAAGAAAAAGACTTTGCCTTTGCTGAGGATGCTCTGGCATGGTAGATATGTTCGAAAAGAGAAATCGACTCTCTACTCTTCTGTCAGGAGAGAAGACAGCGGGTTTTGTTGGCACGCGCCTTGGCCCAAGAACCGACTCTCCTGCTCTAGACGAACCGACCAATCATTTGATATCAAGTACCAGCTAGACTTTGTTAACCATTGTCAAACATCTCAATATCAATGTACTAGCAGTATTACACGATATTCAGCTGGCTTGTCGTATTCAGACTATCTCTCATCTGATGAAAGAAGGAGAAATTGTCTTACCATGGACTCCAAAAGAGACCATCACACCTGAGTCTTTGCAGGCTGTCTATGGCGTTCAAAGTAAGAGTTACTTGGACGGAAGACCAGCAAGCCATGATTCACTATTTATAAAAATGAAAAGGAAAACAAAAACATGAAAAATCATTTAGTATTTTGCTCCTAACAGTAGCAACCTTATCTTTGGCAGGCTTGTGTAACGCACTAAAGAAACATCAAGTGCACCAGCTACAGCAGAAGCTGGTCAAAAAGCTACATACAGAAACCAGCTATCCTGTAACCATCAAAACTTATGATGCCAAAGAAACGAAGTCGAACAAGTCTTTGAAAAAGGCACCTGAAAAGGTCATCACCAACAATCTTTCAACAACTGAAATCCCTACTTGAACTTTGGTTTGAAGGATAAAAATTGCCGGCATGCTCAATCCTGATAATGCTGCACTGGTAAATACAAGGAAGCAATTGAAGCCATCCCTCATATTGGTGATAAAAAATCAGTCTCACAAGAAACGGTTCTTTCTTATGAACCAGATGCCTTGATGGGCCGCAACATGATGTTCTCTGAAAAGTCAATGGGAACCATTAGTGCTTGGAATGAAAATAAAATCCCTGTTTATACGCAAAAAGTCTCACTTTCAAATATCCAACAGGATTTGGGAAATATCGTAGAAGACGTGAAGAATCTTGGTACCATTTTCAATGTTCAAGACAAGGCAAATCAATACGCAGAGCACTGTAAGCTAAAATCGATGCGGTTAAAAAGCCAACCCAGAAACACAGGGTGAAAAGAAAAAGCCTCTGATTATGGTTGCTTACAATGACGAAACCTTTGGTGCCTACAAGTCAGCCCTTCAAGAAAGTTTGCTCAACCAACTTGGTTATACCAATGTCGCAACAGGAACATCTGGTTTGACCTTGGAAAACTTAGTATCAATGGATCCAGAGTTGATTATCTATGTAACCAGCGACCGCAATCAAAAAGTTGGATGAAAAAGCAGTGGATTTGATGAAGGCAAATGCTGTTTTGGAAAATGTCCCAGCAATCAAGAATCAAAAATCATGACCATCTCTATGATGAATTGATGGACTACAGTCCCTCAGTGATTGATTCCCTTGAAAAATCAATGACTTTATCGATAGATAGGAGTTTAACTGGGAAGGGATCTCGTGTTGAGTCAGTCTTCCTTCAAACTATGACTCTAAAACAAGCCTACCCAGTTGTGCTCTTAAACGATGGGGAACTGGATATCAGACCTGTCCCAATCTGTGATTTTAGTGGGTTTGGTTCCAGAAAAACCGTCTGGATGACTTTACACCTTGAAAGCTAGTTCTTTGAAAGAAGGGCTCCAGATTTTGGTGGAAAGGTAGATGCCCACCATCAAAAGCTCTTTCAAGGAATTCTAACAGCTCTAGATTACTTTTGATAGATGAAAGCAGGATTGCTTATGGTGTGATTCACTGGGCGGTCTTGCTGCTGTTTATAGTCTCTATAGTAGTCATCTTCCCTGCGACCTGTATCTTTTTCTATCTGTGGTTCTTTCTGGTATCCAGAATTTATAGACTTTTTGCAGGAACATGACTCGATACAGAGCCAAAGCCTTATTTATCTGCAAATGGTCAGACAGAAGGTTCCAATCATTCCAAAACCGTCTGTCTAAGGTTCCTATTTTTGCTAGAAACATTCATGATCTGATTTCAGAAGTAGTCCCTCAACTTATTCTACTTTTTGATGCTTACGGGCATCATGAAGCTCTCACGAACGTTATCATCATGTGATTGGCTAGAGAGAAGAGTGGAAGCTTACGTAAAAATCTAATACTCTTTTGTTTATGATGGACAGAGAGTATTTTTCTTGCATCATTATTCGGGATATTTTTGAAAATTTCCGCGTGATCATCCAAACCGAAAGTTTAACTGTAATGCAGTAAAAATGTGGTATAATGAATAGATAGATAGAATCGAGGAAATTATGTCATTTACACAATTTAAATTTAAAAATATATAGAAGAAGCTCTTGGAGGAGTTGAAATTTACGACTCCTACCGAGGTGCAGGAAAAAGTTGATTCCTATTGTCTTAACAGGTCGTGACTTGGTTGGTGAATCAAAAACAGGTTCAGGTGAGACTCATACCTTTCTTGCTTCCAATTTTCCAACAGTTGGATGAAGAGAGGATAGCGTCCAGGCAGTTATTACAGCTCCAAGTCGTGAATTAGCGACTCAGATTTACCAAGCTGCTCGTCAAATTGCAGGCCACTCGGATGTAGAAGTACGTGTCGTTAACCACGTTGGTGGAACAGAGACAAGGCCCGTCAGATTGATAAACTTGCAAGTAATCAACCACATATCGTAATCGGAACACCAGGTCGTCATCCATGATTTGGTAAAATCAGGCGATTGGCTATCCACAAGGCTAAGACCTCTGTAGTCGATGAAGCTGATATGACCCTGGATATGGATTCTAGAGACGGTTGATAAGATTGCAGGAAGTCTTCCAAAAGACTTGCAGTTTATGGTCTTTTCAGCAACCATTCCACAAAAACTGCAACCTTTCTTGAAAAAATACTTGTCAAATCCTGTTATGGAAAAGATCAAGACAAAAACAGTTATCTCTGATACCATTGACAACTGGTTGATTTCTACAAAGGGTAGTGACAAGAACGCTCAGATTTATGAATTGACTCAAGTCATGCAACCATATCTAGCCATGATTTTTGTCAATACAAAAACCTCGTGCGGATGAATGCACACATACCTAACAGCCCAAGGCTTGAAGGTTGCTAAGATTCATGGGGATATTGCTCCTCGTGAACGTAAACGGATCATGAATCAGGTCAAAGAAAATCTTGATTTTGAGTATATCGTAGCAACTGACCTAGCTGCGCGTGGGATTGATATTGAAGGTGTCAGTCACGTTATCAATGATGCCATTCCACAAGACTTGTCCTTCTTTGTCCATCGTGTCGGACGAACTGGACGTAATGGTTTACCAGGTACAGCCATTACACTTTACCAACCTAGTGATGACTCAGATATTCGTGAGTTGGAAAAACTAGGGAATCAAGTTTACCCTAAGATGGTTAAAGACGAGAGTTCCAAGATACTTATGACCGTGACCGCCAGTGCTAATCGTGAGAAGAAACAGGAAAAACTGGACATCGAAATGATTGGCTTGGTTAAAAGAAAAAGAAAGAAGAAGTCAAACCAGGTTATAAGAAAAATCCAGTGGGCCGTCGATGAAAAACGCCGTAAGACCAAACGAGCAGAAGGTCGTGCTCGTGGACGTGCAGAGCGAAAAGCCAACGACAAACATTTTAAAATTGAAACAGTAGGACCAAGTGGTTTTACTGTTTTTGAGCAATGAAAAGGATATTCCTAACATTAAGATTAGTTCTAGTGAGATTGAGTGTAATGATACTTCCTACTGTAGTTCAAGCTAATCGATAATAGCAGAGTAGTGAAGGAACGCTATAAAAGTTCAATTAAGAAAGTACCAAAATTGTTAAAAAGTTTTTAGCAGCAGGGAGAAGATTAAGATTTTTAGTTGTTAAGATGTTATCAAAGTGAAAATAAAAAGCCTTAGGAATCTGATCTCTTTTGATTATAGGAAATATTATTATTTAGGAAGTATAAAAATAGTAGCGTAAAAATATAAATATGTATCTTATTTTTATCAATTCTTTTATCTTGATTATACATTTATTTTACATTTGCTAAATTAAGATATTATTTTTTAGTGTTAAATAGTCACTGTTGATGGTATAATTTAAGAGAAGTTTTTATAAGGGAGTTTTATCATGGTTATCAATAATATTAATTTAGTTATACCCAACGATATTCAAAAGGGCTTAGAATCAGGTATATACAAACAATTTGTGTTCTGTTATCAGAAATAATAAGGACAGATTATTAGACATCTCAAAGCTGTAGATTTTTCTAAAGATACTGCAAATAAATTAATCGGTAATAAGGCTATAAAAGTTGGACTAATAGGTGCAGGAGTTTTAGCTGTAGGAGGAGTAGATTATTATGGCTATCGTAGTATTCAGATTAATAGTGTATCAAAAATCTTTAATAAAGAGGTTAACTCAGTATTTAATTTCCGCTCAAAAAGGAGAATTGACTGAGAAAGATATTGATAAATTTTTAAATTTCTTAAATAAAAATGAATCTCTGCTAAAAGAAATTAGAGTTAGATACTTCTCTTGATGAATTATTTGAATTGGTGAGACTTATACAGAGCAGTTTGCTGAAGCAAACAACTATGTGTATCATAATGAAGCTAAAAGAAAAACTAATCATACTGACAAAATTATTAATCTAAAAAGAGTATCTTAAAGTACAAAAGAACATATACAGTTCAGAAGTACTTTAGTTATTTTGTGTTACTAAATATGATAGTACTAAAAATGAATTTTAGAGTTTTTGATTAGTAACGAATCAGCAGTATTTTTAAAAATCTATTAGAATTTTAAAAATATCATAGAACGATAATCAAATAATGATTTTTATTACTAAGTATAGATGAAGTTTTAAAAATACTGAAGTTGCTTCAGAATAGGTTATAACTATCGTGTAAGTTCAACATAGTAATTAAAAAGTATAAGGAGAATTTTATGTAAAAAAGTTTATCGATAAAAATTATAGAAAATATGGTGAAGAAGCTCAGACTATTAACTTCTCTCATAGCAAATGGCCAGAAATGTCAGGCGATGAATATGAAGGAAATAAGTTAAATATAACGGAAGAATATATATCAAAAAGTTCATCATTAATTGTAGGAAAAAAATAATGCTGGTAAAAAGTACAATTGTCAAATTATTAAATACACTACAAAAATAGTAAGTCCGGAAGCCGTGGCATTTTCAAACACTCCGATTTTAATTTAAAAAATATTATCAGGTTGGTATCATGAAAAATATTGAGAATAAATCTGAAGAAGAGATAGAAAATATTGATAAATCTTGTTTCCTAAACTAGAATTTCAGTTGATATTAGGTATTGATGATGATAATGATGTAATTTCAAGTTTTGAAGATGTATTAATTTTAAGCGGCATAAAAACAGTTGGAACTAACGAAAATCAAGAGGTTGCTGAAGTAACTATTAACGTTAAGTATGAAGTGGTAGATGCTCAATATTTTCGAGATGAGCTTATTAAAATAAAAACCACTTATTCAGACACAGGAGATTCACAAGATATATATCTATAAAAAGAGCTTCAATATCGAGCAGTTTTAAGTTTATTTAGTAGTAATTATTTTTGCATTAAATTTTTTATCCCATAGGAAGAGAGGATCCTAAGGAGTTCTCTTTATCTTCATTACTAAAAAGTAGAAACGATAGAAGCTAAATACGGTAAAAAGTGACAAGACACTTTCACAAGCCTATAATAAAATAGATTTCAAACTTATATAAAAAAATAATGATAATGTAGAGATTAGTAGTTTTGAGTTGATGACATTAATTATCAAGTAAAGGATATGGTTGATGCAAATATAAAGGATATTACTTCAAAGTGCCGTATCTAGTATTGAATCAATAAAGAATTTAGAAAATGAATTTACATCCAGATGTAACTTTAGAGAGATTTTTGCAAACAGTATTATTTATGAGTACCAAGAGCGGAATAATAATATACCTGAAAGTCAGTTTGAATGGGGTACAAATTTGATGGTTATTATTGCAAAAAATTGTTGATTATATTGAGCTATACAACGAGAAGGATATAAATGGTTCAATAAAACATTCTATGTATTGAGGAACCAGAGTCATTTATGCATCCCTCAGATGCAAGAATTATTTATAAAGAATATTTCAAAAGCTATTGCTACATTACTAGGTAACAAACAGCAGCTAGACACTTTTTCAAATTATCATCACAACTCACTCAACACATATTTTTAAACAGTAAAATCCAATCAGGAAACACTCTAAATAATATCATTTATCTAGGTCAAGTAGGTATGAATATTATTATAAAAAACATAAGCGATAACGAAATAGTATCTGGTAGAGATATTGACAAAAAGCTTATGAATATATCAGAGATATTTAAGGCTAGAGGCATCAGATATTTTCTTTGCTGATGCAGTCATTTTAGTTGAGGTGTTTCAGAAGAAACCTATTTAAAGATATGAAATTGATAAAACATCCAACATTGAAGAATCATCATATTAAAGTTTATAGAATTGATGGAGCGTATGCTCATCAGTTCGTCAGTTTATTAGATTTGTTAGAGCATCAAAACTGTTATTTTTACAGATTTGGATTTAAAAAGATCTGAAGATGATTTTGAAATAAAAGATAATGATGTACCGGATGTAATCCCACCAAACATATCAGATTTAGAGTCAAAAATATGCAACTGCATCAAGCTCTTTAAGTACGAACGGTGCTCTTAAATATTTTTATAAAGAGCTAAATGATGAAAAGCCAATTATAGTGAGATTAATAACAAGATATTCGAGCTTATTAATAATGAAGAAATGATTATTGAATACAATAACATCACTCTATTGTCGCAAGGGTAAAATAAATGAATATTATACACTAGCTTTGAGGAAGCAATTGTTTTAACGAATTCAGGAAACGAAGATGAAAATAAATACAAGAAATCATTGATTAAAAAGCACTACAATATGTCCATCCGAATATGAGATATTTTTCTGATATTGATGAAACATCAGAAATAGCAGAAAAATCTTATATGTATCAAATTAAATTATCTGATGGTAAATCAAAAATTTTCTAGTGCAATTATATATTTATCTGTGACCGATGATGACTTTAACCTTAAACAACCTCAGTATATTGAATCAGGTTTGAATTTGCTTTGTGATTATTTTGAGGGTAAATAATGACATATACAATTAATCCAGAAAATAAACAATTAGAGTTAGAAATTCAGCAAAAATAAATACATGCTTAGATAATTTTTGAGAGCTTTTTGTTTCGACGCTGGTGCCGGAGCAGGAAAGACCTATGCACTTCAAAAATCAATTGAACATGTTTTGAAAGACAGAGGGAGACAATTTAAAATTAAGAAATCAAAAATCTTATGTATCACATACACTAATGCTGCAAAAGATGAGATTCTTGCTCGACTTGGATTCTTCAGTAGATAGTTTCTACAATTCATGAATTTCTATGGGGATTTATTTCGTCCAACAAGAGTTACTAACTATAGAACATGAGACAAAATAAAAAGAGGAAATTTCTGGAATTGAACAAAGTGATAAAAGATAATCCTCTTTCAAAAATGTTAATCTAAGTGAATTCAGGATAAAGTTAATAATGATGAATTTCGAAAATTTTCTACAAGACACCTAGTTCTCCTGCAGAGGATTTTAGAATAATTCTACAAAAGTATAGTGAATACTTTTTGCCCTTATTTAAGTAATGTTAATAAGTTTAGCAGTTTAGTTAGGATATTAACAAAAAGCATAAACTCGAAATATCATTAAAGAACATTGAAGATAAAGAATCTAAAAATTATTTATAATCCAGTTCAAAAACCGTGATAAACTTGAAAATTATGTCATTAGTCATGGATACATTATTACTTTATTGTAAAATATAATTACTAATCAAGATATTACAAAGAGATTATTTTCAGATAGATATCCATATATCTTAATTGATGAGTACCAAGATACAGATAAAAAGGGTTGTTGATATTATTAATAGTGTTAGAGAATATTCAAATTCTAGGAATAATCTAGTAGTAGGATTTTTGGTGACTCCTTGCAAAAAGTATTTACGGTTCAGGAGTAGGAGAACTTCCAAAAAGAAGGGTATAGAGTATTGAGAAAGCTTTTTAATCGACGTTCTTCTGAAAGCAAATAGTAGAGTTGATTGAAAGAATTAGAAACGACAATTTTGGACGAGCAATCTCATATATACTGATTTTGACAATGGATCCTATAACTTTTATATCTCAGATGACGATTTTAATATAGATACTACAGGAAAATCACCTGACTAACAATACTGCTCTGTCTTTTAATGAAAAACGATGATATTTCCAAAAGCAAGAGGATTTGATGAAATATTGTCAGTTTTGAAAAATCCCCGCGATTCGGGGGCTAATTATGATAACAGTACTAATGAATTTTTACAGAAAAACTTACAACATATTGATGGTTTTTGAGAGAGATTTTAACTCTCATAGACTTCATTCAAAAAGGTAAGTGATGATAATTCAACGGTTAGGGAGATTATTCAGCTTTATAACACAGAATAAACCAAAACTAACATTTGCGAGCAATGAAGCAATTTATTGGTAATTTGAGAGCTTAACCTGTCTACATTATCAATTGATAGATGCATTGATGAAATTGCTAATGTTCAGGAACCAATCTCAGGTAATGATATTCTAAAAATATTTTCATTAGATGATACTACTGAGAACATTTTGTTGAATATAAAGAATCGTGCTTATGATTATTTTTACTATTCTCAAGATTCGGAGGAACTCAGAAAGAGAAATGACATTTATTGATGAATTTTTAATCTAGATATTTCTTACTTTATCAAATGGTATAGTTATATTTTTGATGATTCAAAAATACGGGGGTTAACTATTATACATTGCATGGTTCAAAAGGATTAGAATTCGATAATGTAGTTGTTGTGTTACAAGATAACTGCTAGGAAGCGTGATTACTGTAAATATTTTTGAAAATTATAATACTTTTAACTGATTCTGAACCACAATTTAAAAAGAAGTTCGCAATCTTTATACAGTTGCTTTTTCAAGAACCAAGAAAAATCTTCATGTAATTTATAAAATAACACTCTAGATAATTTGTCAGCAAAAATTAAAGAAATTTTTCCAAATATTCATCGTATATAACTATAGCTACTTCATAGATACGATTATATAATCAAAACATAACAATTTGTTTAAAGTTTACTTTTTAATGAAAACCCACCTGAAAAATTTTATTTTGGTGGGGTTTTTAGTGAGGGAACCAATCAATTTTTGATTTATTTTTAACCTTTTATAACAACTGAAAATGCTGTTAAATCAACCATTTCACTTCAAATCATGTTTATAAATCATTCCCACCAACGGTTGTGGTGGTTTATTTGTAATATCGTAGACGATGCGGTTCACGTGGTCAACTTCGTTTACGATACGAACTGAGATTTTTGGAGAACTTCCCAAGGAATCTTCGCAAAGTCAGCTGTCATTCCATCGATAGAAGTGATGGCACGGATAGCGATGGTATAGTCATAAGTACGACCGTCTCCCATAACACCTACTGAACGAACGCCAGTGTTAACAGTGAAGTATTGCCAGATATCGCGGTCGAGACCAGCCTTAGCGATTTCTTCACGAAGGATAGCGTCTGATTCGCGAACTGTTTCAAGTTTCTCTTCAGTGATTTCTCCCATGACACGGATAGCAAGTCCAGGTCCTGGGAATGGTTGGCGCCATACGATGTGGTCTGGCATACCAAGTTCTGTACCAAGAGCACGAACCTCATCCTTGTAAAGAGTGTTGAGAGGTTCGATGAGTTCAAACTGCATATCTTCTGGAAGACCACCCACATTGTGGTGAGACTTGATGGTTTGAGCAGTATCCGTACCTGACTCGATCACGTCAGTATAGAGTGTTCCTTGAGCAAGAATTTCACGTCTGTTAGTTTGCTTGCTTCATCATCAAAGACATAGACAAACTCGTTACCGATAATCTTCCGTTTTTGTTCAGGATCAGAAACACCTGCCAATTTATCCAAGAAACGTTTGGCAGCATCTGCTTTTACGATATTCAAACCAAACTTACCACCAAGCATATCCATAACTTGGTCAGCTTCTCCTTTACGAAGAAGACTGTGGTTCACAAAGATACAGATCAATTGATCTCCGATTGCTTTTTGGAGAAGAACCCCAACAACTGAAGAGTCAACACCACCTGAAAGACCAAGGAGAACACGTTTATCTCCAACTTTTTCACGGATTTGTTTGATTTGCATCTCGATGAAGTTATCCATGGTCCAGTCACCTTTGGCACCACAGATATTCAAAGCAAAGTTACGCAAAATATCATAACCGTGAACTGAGTGGCGAACTTCTGGGTGGAATTGGATACCGTAAATTTTCTATCTGATTTTCAATAGATGCGTATGGACAGTCACTGATGTGCCAGTACGGATAAAGTCAGCTGGAATTTCAGTAACAGCATCCCCGTGGCTCATCAAGACAAGTTGCTCATCTGGGTACTCAGCAAAAAGAGCAGATTCTGTGTGAGTCACTTTTGATTGACCGTATTCACGGTTACCAGCATCGCCTGCAGGAACAACCTCACTACCAAGCTTGTGAGTCAATAGTTGCATACCATAGCAGATTCCCAAAATCGGAATTCCAAGTTCGAAAATTTCCGGATCAATATCAAATGATCCTTCTTCGTAAACAGAGTTTGGACCACCTGAAAGTACAATCGATAGGATTGATAGCACGGACTTCGTCAGCCGAAATCTTGTGACTTTTTAGTTCTGAAAAAGACACCAGCTCACAGATACGACGTGAGATGAGTTGGTTGTACTGGCTACCATAGTCCAGTACGATGATCTTTTTCGACATCTTGCAAATCAGTTGAAATGTTGGTCATCTTTTCCCTTTTCTAAAAGAAATATCTTCTTGAATATTCTATCATAAAGTGACCCAGATTACCAACCAAACAAGTGCAGTTTGACTTTTCCCATGAGATGGGTACAATGGAAAAATAAAGAAAAGAAGTGAGCAAGCATGTTACCAGCTTATATGAAAATTCACGACCAAATCAAAAAGGTATTGATGAGGGAAATTGGAACTGGAGAAAGACTTCAAGTGAGAGAGACTTAGCTGAGGAATTTGAGGTTAGCCGTATGACCCTGCGTCAAGCCATCTCCTTTGGTCGAGGGAAGGAGTTTTTGGAGCGTCGTGGGTAGCAGGACCTTTGTTTCTAGTACTCGTGTTCAGGAAAAATGCGTGGAACGACCAGTTTTTCGGGAAATTGTGAAGGCTCAGGGGAAAACACCATCGAGTCATCTGATTTCCTATCGTCGGACTATTCCTAATAGAGCAGAAGTTGAAAAATTAGGATCAAGGCCACTGAAAATATTATTCGAATGGAACGTGTTCGTTATGCAGATCAAGTTCCGTAGTCTCATGAGGTGGCTTTCTATACCTGAGAAATTTATCAAAAATTTTAAGAAGGGAAGAAGTAATCGCTACACTTTCTTTTCAAACCTTACAGAAACATGGTTATCGGATTGGGAAATCTCATCAGACTATTTATGCTCGCTTAGCCAAGGAAAAAGATTGATCATTATCTGGAAGTAGAAAAAGGGGCATGCTATTTTAGGACTGACTCAGGTTTCTTACTTTTGATGACGGTACAGCTTTTGAGTATGTAAAGAGCCAATACGTCGGAGAACGGTTTTGAGTTTTATCTAGAAAAATAATTAGTTTTTAAGAATTCTCTTGAAGTTGGAAATCTTATCCACTTAAGAGTTTTTATTTGGTTAAGATTAGAAAACAGTTTCCAATTAAGAAAAATAGTAATCATACGAGTATTTTTAAAGATTCAGTGTTATAATAGTTAGGTTATATGGTCCTGATAAGGTGGTAGAGAACGTCGTTTTATCGATTCTCTCACCAGTACTTTGTAACTCTATAACGAATATTTTTAAGGGGGACATTTTTATGTCAGAACGTAAATTATTCACGTCTGAATCTGTATCTGAGGGGCATCCAGATAAGATTGCAGACCAAATTTCAGATGCTATTTTGGATGCTATTTTTAGAGCAAGATCCAGAAGCCCACGTTGCTGCTGAAACAGCTGTTTATACTGGTTCAGTTCATGTTTTTGGTGAAATTTCAACCAATGCCTATGTAGATATTAACCGTGTGGTACGTGATACGATTGCAGAGATTGGGCTATACCAACACTGAGTATGGATTCTCAGCTGAAACAGTAGGAGTTCACCCATCACTTGTTGAGCAGTCACCTGATATCGCCCAAGGTGTTAATGAAGCCTGGAAGTTCGTGGAAACGCAGATCAAGATCCACTTGATTTGATTGGAGCTGGAGATCAAGGTCTCATGTTTGGTTTTTGCGGTTAATGAAACTGAAGAACTCATGCCACTTCCAATCTCACTCAGCCACAAGTTGGTTCGTCGTTTGGCAGAGCTTCGTAAGTCTGGTGAAATCAGCTATCTTCGTCCAGATGCTAAATCTCAAGTTACTGTTGAATATGATGAAAATGACCAGCCAGTGCGCGTGGATACAGTCGTTATTTCAACTCAACACGATCCAGAAGTTAGCAATGAACAAATTCATGAAGATGTGATTAACAAGGTTATCAAAGAAGTGATTCCAGCATCTTATCTTGATGATGAGACAAATTCTTCATCAATCCAACCGGTCGTTTCGTTATCGGAGGACCTCAGGGAGACTCAGGTTTGACTGGTCGTAAGATCATCGTGGATACTTATGGTGGTTACTCACGTCACGGTGGTGGTGCCTTCTCTGGTAAGGATGCGACTAAGGTTGACCGTTCAGCTTCTTATGCAGCTCGCTACATTGCAAAAAACATCGTTGCTGCAGGTCTTGCAAAGAAAGCAGAAGTGCAATTGGCTTACGCAATTGGTGTAGCCCAACCTGTATCTGTTCGTATCGATACCTTCGGTACTGGTACAGTAGCGGAAAGCAAGCTTGAAAAAGCAGCGCGTCAAACTCTTTGACCTTCGTCCAGCAGGAATCATCCAAATGCTTGATCTCAAACGTCCAATCTACCGTCAAACAGCGGCTTATGGACAATGGGACGTACAGATATCGATCTTCCATGGGAACGCTTGATAAGGTTGATGCCCTTGAAAGAAAGCAGTTAACATTATACTGAGATTGGTAAACTACTCAATGCATATAAAACCAGTTGTTAA
>BNJV01002983.1_pt1 | contig 29396 bp, 32 predicted proteins | sample 8540591 | NCBI WGS metagenome assembly BNJV01 (sample SAMD00202457, study PRJDB9452) | human saliva metagenome | host: Homo sapiens | reverse complement strand
TCAGTAAATCCAACTAGGATAACACTTTGGTTACCAAGATAGCCTTGCCTTTCCATCCTTATCAACATTCAAAAAACAAACTAGACCATTATCTGCAAATAGAAAGTTTCAGCCAAGTTTGACAAAGTCAGCTCAAGCTACTGTTTTGAGTTTGTAGATATAAGCGACAAAAACAATCATACTGCACCTTTTTGTTGACAATCTACTCCAGACATATCATAGTTCAAGTAAATACTTTGAAATTCAACAATTCTTATAGGCACTATTGTATTCTAAGAAATCAATAGAAGAGTTTCTAAACAAAACCATAATTTATGTGTTCTTGAAACAGAAATTTATGCTCTTTTTGATTTCAAATGATACTGAAGTTAGACTAGTACACTGGCACTTCTAAAACAAGTAAAAGGTAGCTAATTCCCTGTATAGCAAGGAGTTTCACTACCCTTTTTACTTTTTCTTACAGCCCCTGTTTGATAGACTCATTTTAACATCACGAGCATACTCCAATGGAAATCGCTAGGCAAGAGATAAACTTTCAGATATTCGCAGAGAGATCATCGCCTCTTTTTGTCGCAAGCATTCTTCTCTCCTAGTCATTTTCTACCTTATCTTCTACCTGAGGATAAAGAGTCGTTCCCCAAATAGAAATCGTCCGCTTACGCACTAGTGGCAAATCGGTTTTTTCATAAACCGTACGCCACCATTCCCAGGCAAGTCCGGTACACTCTCTAATTTTGACAGAGAGATTGCGAACATTCCCTTTTAAAGGAATACTAGTGGTAAAATGAGCCGTCAAATCCTGCCCATTTCTGTTCCAAGCCTTAGGAGTCAAAACTTCCTTACCTTGATAATCATAGGATAATTCATCCCAAGTAATGTAATATTGGGCAACATAGGCACCACTATGATCCAGCAGTAAATCTCCGTTTCTGTAAGCTGTCACCTTAGTCTCAACATAGTCTGTACTGTTTTGAAAGGTCGCAACTACATTGTCCCGTAAAAAAGAAGTTGTATAGGAAATCGGCAACCCTGGGTGATCTGCTGTAAAGCGACTGCCTTCTTGAATCAAGTCCTCTACCATATCCACCTTGCCTGTTACAACTCGGGAACCCGAACTCGGGTCGCCCCCTAAAATAACCGCCTTCACTTCTGTATTGTCCAAAATCTGCTTCCACTCTGTCTGAGGAGCCACCTTGACTCCTTTTATCAAAGCTTCAAAAGCAGCCTCTACTTCATCACTCTTACTCGTGGTTTCCAACTTGAGATAGACTTGGCGCCCATAAGCAACACTCGAAATATAGACCAAAGGACGCTCTGCAGAAATTCCTCTCTGACTCAAATCCTCTACCGTTACAGTATCTTGAAATACATCTCCTGGATTTTTAACAGCATCTACGCTGACTGTATAATAAATCTGCTTAAAATTGACAATCTGAATCTGCTTTTCGCCCGAATGGACAGAATTAAAATCAATATCAAGAGAATTCCCTGTCTTTTCAAAGTCAGAACCAAACTTGACCTTGAGTTGTTCCATGCTGTGAGCCGTGATTTTTTCATACTGCATTCTAGCTGGGACATTATTGACCTGACCATAATCTTGATGCCACTTGGCCAACAAATCGTTTACTGCTCCGCGAACACTTGAATTGCTGGGATCTTCTACTTGGAGAAAGCTATCACTACTTGCCAAACCAGGCAAATCAATACTATAAGTCATCGGAGCACGATCGACCGCAAGAAGAGTGGGATTATTCTCTAACAAGGTCTCATCCACTACGAGAAGCGCTCCAGGATAGAGGCGACTATCGTTGGTAGCTGTTACAGAAATATCACTTGTGTTTGTCGACAAGCTCCGCTTCTTTCTTTCGATAACAACAAACTCATCGGGTAGCTGATTCCCCTCTTTGATGAAACGATTTTCAATACTCTCTCCCTGATGGGTCAAGAGTTTCTTTTTATCATAATCCATAGCTAGTATAAAGTCATTTACTGCTTTATTTCCCATCTTCTACCTCCTAGTAATACTCTTCGAAAATCAAATTCAAACCACGTCAACGTCGCCTTGCCGTACTCAAGTACAGCCTGCGGCTAGTTTCCTAGTTTGCTCTTTGATTTTCATTGAGTATAAGTTCCTGGATTGAGTTGCATAAACTCAGACTTGTTCAGTGAAATCAGCCGTGGTTCGACTAAGTGATCCAAAACTTCCTCGTATAATTCTTCTGAAACATTACGTCGCCGTCTGGCTAGATAAGAAGTCGGAATGACCGTATTATCCAACATAAATACCTTATCTAAGTCAATCAAGGTCGGTCTTGTAAAAGGATTACGAGCCAAATCTGGCTCTTCTATCATAAAATTCTTGACCAAACGTCTGGTCAAGAGAGCTGGTTTGAAGGTCTGATTTTTAACCAACTCTTTGTTTTTAGTCATGCTGTTGTCAATACAGATATACATATGATTCTTCACAGCCAAATCGCTACTAATAGTCGGAAAAGGCAAATAAAGAGCTACAACATCTCCTCTCTTAATCAAGCAAGAGCACCCCCTTTTCTCCTAATGTAACATAGACAGGATTGACCAAGTCTTCTGATTGACTCAGAATTTCCAACGTTTGAGTTTGGCGCCCTGTCAATTTAGTAGCATCTTGTCTCTTCAATACAAAATGCTTGTCGCCAATAACCTTGACACTATAATCCTTCTCCAAAGCTGACTGGTAAATCCACATCAGATATTGTCTGTCCTGAGAACTCAAGAGCAAGGGATTTTCAAGTCTCCCGATAGTCTGATAAAAATCAAAAACAGGAGCCAAAGCTTGCCAATCTGACTGGCTAGTTGTCAAGGCTAGAAAAAGGGCTTTGCGAGCTGATACTTCTTGATTAGCCTTGAGAGTCCCTTTTCCCTCCAAGTTTTTTAGAAAGTGGGAAACTCCAGAAAGCAAATCTTTCTCTAACTGCGAGAAATAAAAACCTTGCCTTCCCAGACATAAGTCTCTCAAGTCGCTTTCTCTAGCAAATAAGAGTTCAAACATTTGATAGTAAAAGAAAAATATCTGGCACTGGGTCGCGCTCATCTTTTCCTTATCGGCTTCTTTTTTCAACCAGAGCAAGGGCAACAGGTAACTAGATTGAGCCATCTCCTCCACCTCCTCTACTCTTTTTTAGCTGGGGCATCTGCACTAGCTGCCACTTCTTTTGACTGGATACTTTCCCACTGGTTAATCTCCTCTGAGATAAGACCTTCGCATGTCTTGACAAATAAGGCAAAAGCCCTGGTTTTTCCTGCATATTTCTCCGTTTGGCATTGATAAAGGAATTTTTCTCTCTCCAGGAGTTGCGCAGTCTTTTGGTAAGAAATCCAGTGTTCCTTTGCATTATACAAATTGAGAATCCCCTCACACAGCAAGCCTAGACTGGACAAGGCAACCGAAATCAAACGGTAGCGATCACCTGGCATAGGAATAGCACAAAAGACCGCTATGAGAAAACCTGCCACGATTTCTGTTATTTTTAACACCTTATAGCGCCTACGATGTTGAACACTTTTCTTTAAAAAATGAGCTATCTGTACATCCAATCGCTCTGTCAAGTACATTTCTTCTGGCGTCATGTTCGTAACCCCTTTCATTTACTTTGATAGTCATAGTATAACATATTTGAATATCAAAGTATAGTAAAACTGAAAGCTCTATCTTATTATAAAAATCCAAATATGAAATGTTTATGAAATGAGAGAAACATATCACAAAGAGGATTGATATAGTAGATTGAAATAAGATATGAACAAATCTGTTAAGAAAGTTAATTTAATTTCTAGCAATGTTTTAGAAGTTGTGGTGTACTGTTTCAATTTCAATATACTATAAAAAGTTTCATTTGATTCACTAGTAAAAAAGGATAACATCTCCTCTCGGAGATGTCATCCTTTTGGGACCGACTAGAACATAGTGTTCCAATCTCTTTTCGTTAAATTTATAGAATGTTTATCCTATGAATTATTTTATCAAAGTAATTTCTTACTCTTCTTCCTCGCGTTTTTTCGCGATAAGGAGTCCCCCTGTTGCTGCTGCAAGAAGTGCTAAAGCAAGTGAAGCGCGAGATTGTTCTGTACCAGTATTTGGCAACTCTTTCGCTCCTGCTTTCTTAGCTGTTGCTGCATCCTTGATTTTCTGGATAGCATCTGCTTTAGCGTCAGCCAAATCTTTGGCTGCTTTAGCTTTCTCAGCTTCAGTTAAGCCAATACCGTTGATAACACCGATGGCTTTATCACGTTTTGTTGTAGCATCTTGTGGTGAAGTAGCTCCATTAACTTCGTTAATAGCGTTGTCTTTAGCTTCTTCCACTTGTTGTTTCAACTTAGCTTTATCTTCTGGTAAGATTGAAGCATTTTCGATTTCATTTGTCTTAGCTGTTGCTGCATCCTTGATTTTCTGGATTGCATCTGCTTTAGCGTCAGCCAAATCTTTGGCTGCTTTTAGCTTTCTCAGCTTCAGTTAAGCCAATACCGTTGATAACACCGATGGCTTTATCACGTTTTGTTGTAGCATCTTGTGGTGAAGTAGCTCCATTAACTTCGTTAATAGCGTTGTCTTTAGCTTCTTCCACTTGTTGTTTCAACTTAGCTTTATCTTCTGGTAAGATTGAAGCATTTTCGATTTCATTTGTCTTAGCTGTTGCAGCATCCTTGATTTTTCTGGATAGCATCTGCTTTAGCGTCAGCCAAATCTTTGGCTGCTTTAGCTTTCTCAGCTTCAGTTAAGCCAATACCGTTGATAACACCGATGGCTTTTATCACGTTTTGTTGTAGCATCTTGTGGTGAAGTAGCTCCATTAACTTCGTTAATAGCGTTGTCTTTAACTTCTTCCACTTGTTGTTTCAACTTAGCTTTATCTTCTGGTAAGATTGAAGCATTTTCGATTTCATTTGTCTTAGCTGTTGCTGCATCCTTGATTTTCTGGATAGCATCTGCTTTAGCGTCAGCCAAATCTTTGGCTGCTTTAGCTTTCTCAGCTTCAGTTAAGCCAATACCGTTGATAACACCGATGGCTTTATCACGTTTTGTTGTAGCATCTTGTGGTGAAGTAGCTCCATTAACTTCGTTAATAGCGTTGTCTTTAGCTTCTTCCACTTGTTGTTTCAACTTAGCTTTTATCTTCTGGTAAGATTGAAGCATTTTTCGATTTCATTTGTCTTAGCTGTTGCTGCATCCTTGATTTTCTGGATTGCATCTGCTTTAGCGTCAGCCAAATCTTTGGCTGCTTTAGCTTTCTCAGCTTCAGTTAAGCCAATACCGTTGATAACACCGATGGCTTTTATCACGTTTTGTTGTAGCATCTTGTGGTGAAGTAGCTCCATTAACTTCGTTAATAGCGTTGTCTTTAGCTTCTTCCACTTGTTGTTTCAACTTAGCTTTATCTTCTGGTAAGATTGAAGCATTTTCGATTTCATTTGTCTTAGCTGTTGCAGCATCCTTGATTTTCTGGATTGCATCTGCTTTAGCGTCAGCCAAATCTTTGGCTGCTTTAGCTTTCTCAGCTTCAGTTAAGCCAATACCGTTGATAACACCGATGGCTTTATCACGTTTTGTTGTAGCATCTTGTGGTGAAGTAGCTCCATTAACTTCGTTAATAGCGTTGTCTTTAGCTTCTTCCACTTGTTGTTTCAACTTAGCTTTATCTTCTGGTAAGATTGAAGCATTTTCGATTTCATTTGTCTTAGCTGTTGCTGCATCCTTGATTTTCTGGATTGCATCTGCTTTAGCGTCAGCCAAATCTTTGGCTGCTTTAGCTTTCTCAGCTTCAGTTAAGCCAATACCGTTGATAACACCGATGGCTTTATCACGTTTTGTTGTAGCATCTTGTGGTGAAGTAGCTCCATTAGCTTCGTTAATAGCGTTGTCTTTAGCTTCTTCCACTTGTTGTTTCAACTAGCTTTATCTTCTGGTAAGATTGAAGCATTTTCGATTTCATTTGTCTTAGCTGTTGCAGCATCCTTGATTTTCTGGATAGCATCTGCTTTAGCGTCAGCCAAATCTTTGGCTGCTTTAGCTTTCTCAGCTTCAGTTAAGCCAATACCGTTGATAACACCGATGGCTTTATCACGTTTTGTTGTAGCATCTTGTGGTGAAGTAGCTCCATTAACTTCGTTAATAGCGTTGTCTTTAGCTTCTTCCACTTGTTGTTTCAACTTAGCTTTATCTTCTGGTAAGATTGAAGCATTTTCGATTTCATTTGTCTTAGCTGTTGCTGCATCCTTGATTTTCTGGATAGCATCTGCTTTAGCGTCAGCCAAATCTTTGGCTGCTTTAGCTTTCTCAGCTTCAGTTAAGCCAATACCGTTGATAACACCGATGGCTTTATCACGTTTTGTTGTAGCATCTTGTGGTGAGTAGCTCCATTAACTTCGTTAATAGCGTTGTCTTTAGCTTCTTCCACTTGTTGTTTCAACTTAGCTTTATCTTCTGGTAAGATTGAAGCATTTTTCGATTTCATTTGTCTTAGCTGTTGCTGCATCCTTGATTTTCTGGATAGCATCTGCTTTAGCGTCAGCCAAATCTTTGGCTGCTTTAGCTTTCTCAGCTTCAGTTAAGCCAATACCGTTGATAACACCGATGGCTTTATCACGTTTTGTTGTAGCATCTTGTGGTGAAGTAGCTCCATTAACTTCGTTAATAGCGTTGTCTTTAGCTTCTTCCACTTGTTGTTTCAACTAGCTTTATCTTCTGGTAAGATTGAAGCATTTTCGATTTCATTTGTCTTAGCTGTTGCTGCATCCTTGATTTTTCTGGATTGCATCTGCTTTAGCGTCAGCCAAATCTTTGGCTGCTTTAGCTTTCTCAGCTTCAGTTAAGCCAATACCGTTGATAACACCGATGGCTTTATCACGTTTTGTTGTAGCATCTTGTGGTGAAGTAGCTCCATTAACTTCGTTAATAGCGTTGTCTTTAGCTTCTTCCACTTGTTGTTTCAACTTAGCTTTATCTTCTGGTAAGATTGAAGCATTTTTCGATTTCATTTGTCTTAGCTGTTGCTGCATCCTTGATTTTCTGGATTGCATCTGCTTTAGCGTCAGCCAAATCTTTGGCTGCTTTAGCTTCTCTCAGCTTCAGTTAAGCCAATACCGTTGATAACACCGATGGCTTTATCACGTTTTGTTGTAGCATCTTGTGGTGAAGTAGCTCCATTAACTTCGTTAATAGCGTTGTCTTTAGCTTCTTCCACTTGTTGTTTCAACTTAGCTTTATCTTCTGGTAAGATTGAAGCATTTTTCGATTTCATTTGTCTTAGCTGTTGCTGCATCCTTGATTTTCTGGATTGCATCTGCTTTAGCGTCAGCCAAATCTTTGGCTGCTTTAGCTTTCTCAGCTTCAGTTAAGCCAATACCGTTGATAACACCGATGGCTTTATCACGTTTTGTTGTAGCATCTTGTGGTGAAGTAGCTCCATTAACTTCGTTAATAGCGTTGTCTTTAGCTTCTTCCACTTGTTGTTTCAACTTAGCTTTATCTTCTGGTAAGATTGAAGCATTTTCGATTTCATTTGTCTTAGCTGTTGCAGCATCCTTGATTTTTCTGGATTGCATCTGCTTTTTAGCGTCAGCCAAATCTTTGGCTGCTTTAGCTTTCTCAGCTTCAGTTAAGCCAATACCGTTGATAACACCGATGGCTTTATCACGTTTTTGTTGTAGCATCTTGTGGTGAAGTAGCTCCATTAACTTCGTTAATAGCGTTGTCTTTAGCTTCTTCCACTTGTTGTTTCAACTTAGCTTTATCTTCTGGTAAGATTGAAGCATTTTTCGATTTCATTTGTCTTAGCTGTTGCAGCATCCTTGATTTTTCTGGATTGCATCTGCTTTAGCGTCAGCCAAATCTTTGGCTGCTTTAGCTTTCTCAGCTTCAGTTAAGCCAATACCGTTGATAACACCGATGGCTTTATCACGTTTTGTTGTAGCATCTTGTGGTGAAGTAGCTCCATTAACTTCGTTAATAGCGTTGTCTTTAGCTTCTTCCACTTGTTGTTTCAACTTAGCTTTATCTTCTGGTAAGATTGAAGCATTTTCGATTTCATTTGTCTTAGCTGTTGCAGCATCCTTGATTTTCTGGATTGCATCTGCTTTAGCGTCAGCCAAATCTTTGGCTGCTTTAGCTTTCTCAGCTTCAGTTAAGCCAATACCGTTGATAACACCGATGGCTTTATCACGTTTTGTTGTAGCATCTTGTGGTGAAGTAGCTCCATTAACTTCGTTAATAGCGTTGTCTTTAGCTTCTTCCACTTGTTGTTTCAACTTAGCTTTATCTTCTGGTAAGATTGAAGCATTTTCGATTTCATTTGTCTTAGCTGTTGCTGCATCCTTGATTTTCTGGATTGCATCTGCTTTAGCGTCAGCCAAATCTTTGGCTGCTTTAGCTTTCTCAGCTTCAGTTAAGCCAATACCGTTGATAACACCGATGGCTTTATCACGTTTTTGTTGTAGCATCTTGTGGTGAAGTAGCTCCATTAACTTCGTTAATAGCGTTGTCTTTAGCTTCTTCCACTTGTTGTTTCAACTTAGCTTTATCTTCTGGTAAGATTGAAGCATTTTCGATTTCATTTGTCTTAGCTGTTGCAGCATCCTTGATTTTCTGGATAGCATCTGCTTTAGCGTCAGCCAAATCTTTGGCTGCTTTAGCTTTCTCAGCTTCAGTTAAGCCAATACCGTTGATAACACCGATGGCTTTATCACGTTTTGTTGTAGCATCTTGTGGTGAAGTAGCTCCATTAACTTCGTTAATAGCGTTGTCTTTAGCTTCTTCCACTTGTTGTTTCAACTAGCTTTTATCTTCTGGTAAGATTGAAGCATTTTTCGATTTCATTTGTCTTAGCTGTTGCTGCATCCTTGATTTTCTGGATAGCATCTGCTTTAGCGTCAGCCAAATCTTTGGCTGCTTTAGCTTTCTCAGCTTCAGTTAAGCCAATACCGTTGATAACACCGATGGCTTTATCACGTTTTGTTGTAGCATCTTGTGGTGAAGTAGCTCCATTAACTTCGTTAATAGCGTTGTCTTTAGCTTCTTCCACTTGTTGTTTCAACTTAGCTTTATCTTCTGGTAAGATTGAAGCATTTTTCGATTTCATTTGTCTTAGCTGTTGCTGCATCCTTGATTTTCTGGATAGCATCTGCTTTTAGCGTCAGCCAAATCTTTGGCTGCTTTAGCTTTCTCAGCTTCAGTTAAGCCAATACCGTTGATAACACCGATGGCTTTATCACGTTTTGTTGTAGCATCTTGTGGTGAAGTAGCTCCATTAACTTCGTTAATAGCGTTGTCTTTAGCTTCTTCCACTTGTTGTTTCAACTTAGCTTTATCTTCTGGTAAGATTGAAGCATTTTTCGATTTCATTTGTCTTAGCTGTTGCTGCATCCTTGATTTTTCTGGATTGCATCTGCTTTAGCGTCAGCCAAATCTTTGGCTGCTTTAGCTTTCTCAGCTTCAGTTAAGCCAATACCGTTGATAACACCGATGGCTTTATCACGTTTTGTTGTAGCATCTTGTGGTGAAGTAGCTCCATTAACTTCGTTAATAGCGTTGTCTTTAGCTTCTTCCACTTGTTGTTTCAACTTAGCTTTATCTTCTGGTAAGATTGAAGCATTTTCGATTTCATTTGTCTTAGCTGTTGCAGCATCCTTGATTTTTCTGGATTGCATCTGCTTTAGCGTCAGCCAAATCTTTGGCTGCTTTTAGCTTTCTCAGCTTCAGTTAAGCCAATACCGTTGATAACACCGATGGCTTTATCACGTTTTGTTGTAGCATCTTGTGGTGAAGTAGCTCCATTAACTTCGTTAATAGCGTTGTCTTTAGCTTCTTCCACTTGTTGTTTCAACTTAGCTTTTATCTTCTGGTAAGATTGAAGCATTTTCGATTTCATTTGTCTTAGCTGTTGCAGCATCCTTGATTTTTCTGGATTGCATCTGCTTTAGCGTCAGCCAAATCTTTGGCTGCTTTAGCTTTCTCAGCTTCAGTTAAGCCAATACCGTTGATAACACCGATGGCTTTATCACGTTTTGTTGTAGCATCTTGTGGTGAAGTAGCTCCATTAACTTCGTTAATAGCGTTGTCTTTAGCTTCTTCCACTTGTTGTTTCAACTTAGCTTTATCTTCTGGTAAGATTGAAGCATTTTTCGATTTCATTTGTCTTAGCTGTTGCAGCATCCTTGATTTTTCTGGATTGCATCTGCTTTAGCGTCAGCCAAATCTTTGGCTGCTTTTAGCTTTCTCAGCTTCAGTTAAGCCAATACCGTTGATAACACCGATGGCTTTATCACGTTTTGTTGTAGCATCTTGTGGTGAAGTAGCTCCATTAACTTCGTTAATAGCGTTGTCTTTAGCTTCTTCCACTTGTTGTTTCAACTTAGCTTTATCTTCTGGTAAGATTGAAGCATTTTTCGATTTCATTTGTCTTAGCTGTTGCAGCATCCTTGATTTTCTGGATTGCATCTGCTTTAGCGTCAGCCAAATCTTTGGCTGCTTTTAGCTTTCTCAGCTTCAGTTAAGCCAATACCGTTGATAACACCGATGGCTTTATCACGTTTTGTTGTAGCATCTTGTGGTGAAGTAGCTCCATTAACTTCGTTAATAGCGTTGTCTTTAGCTTCTTCCACTTGTTGTTTCAACTAGCTTTATCTTCTGGTAAGATTGAAGCATTTTTCGATTTCATTTGTCTTAGCTGTTGCAGCATCCTTGATTTTTCTGGATTGCATCTGCTTTAGCGTCAGCCAAATCTTTGGCTGCTTTAGCTTTCTCAGCTTCAGTTAAGCCAATACCGTTGATAACACCGATGGCTTTATCACGTTTTGTTGTAGCATCTTGTGGTGAAGTAGCTCCATTAACTTCGTTAATAGCGTTGTCTTTAGCTTCTTCCACTTGTTGTTTCAACTAGCTTTATCTTCTGGTAAGATTGAAGCATTTTCGATTTCATTTGTCTTAGCTGTTGCTGCATCCTTGATTTTCTGGATTGCATCTGCTTTTAGCGTCAGCCAAATCTTTGGCTGCTTTAGCTTTCTCAGCTTCAGTTAAGCCAATACCGTTGATAACACCGATGGCTTTATCACGTTTTGTTGTAGCATCTTGTGGTGAAGTAGCTCCATTAACTTCGTTAATAGCGTTGTCTTTAGCTTCTTCCACTTGTTGTTTCAACTTAGCTTTATCTTCTGGTAAGATTGAAGCATTTTCGATTTCATTTGTCTTAGCTGTTGCTGCATCCTTGATTTTCTGGATTGCATCTGCTTTTGCTGTTTCAAGTGCTTTTTGTGCTTCGTCTTTCTTGGTTGCTGGCGTTGGGTTGGCAACACCATCAATTGCAGAGAGACCATCTTGCTTAGCTTTATTAACACCTGCTTGAGTAGTCGCTCCATCAACCTTACCTTTGGCATCATTCAGCGCTTGGTCTACTTTGCCAATCGCATCGGCTTTCTCTTCATCTGTCAAGTGGGCGATGCCATTAATCGTAGCTTTCTTCTCGTTAGCTTTTTCTTCGAGTTTGCGAATCGCGTCTGTATGCGTTGCTGGCGTTGGGTTGGCAACACCATCAATTGCAGAGAGACCATCTTGCTTAGCTTTATTAACACCTGCTTGAGTAGTCGCTCCATCAACCTTACCTTTGGCATCATTCAGCGCTTGGTCTACTTTTGCCAATCGCATCGGCTTTCTCTTCATCTGTCAAGTGGGCGATGCCATTAATCGTAGCTTTCTTCTCGTTAGCTTTTTTTCTTCGAGTTTGCGAATCGCGTCTGTATGCGTTGCTGGCGTTGGGTTGGCAACACCATCAATTGCAGAGAGACCATCTTGCTTAGCTTTATTAACACCTGCTTGAGTAGTCGCTCCATCAACCTTACCTTTGGCATCATTCAGCGCTTGGTCTACTTTGCCAATCGCATCGGCTTTCTCTTCATCTGTCAAGTGGGCGATGCCATTAATCGTAGCTTTCTTCTCGTTAGCTTTTTCTTCGAGTTTGCGAATCGCGTCTGTATGCGTTGCTGGCGTTGGGTTGGCAACACCATCAATTGCAGAGAGACCATCTTGCTTAGCTTTATTAACACCTGCTTGAGTAGTCGCTCCATCAACCTTACCTTTGGCATCATTCAGCGCTTGGTCTACTTGACGAGTCGCTTCTGCTTTTTCTTCATCAGTTAAGTGTTGAAGTTGCTTGATGGCATTCTTCTTCTCATTAGCTTTGCTATCTAACTGGTTGTAAGCTTCGTTATGCTTCGCAGGTGTCGGATTGATATTGCCTAGGGCGTTTAATCCTTCGTTCTTCGCTGCCTCAACCTTATCGTTCGTCGTCGCCGCATCAACCTTAGTTTTCGCTGCTGCTAATGCTTGGTCTACTTGACGAGTCGCTTCTGCTTTTTCTTCATCAGTTAAGTGTTGAAGTTGCTTGATGGCATTCTTCTTCTCATTAGCTTTGCTATCTAACTGGTTGTAAGCTTCGTTATGCTTCGCAGGTGTCGGATTGATATTGCCTAGGGCGTTTAATCCTTCGTTCTTCGCTGCCTCAACCTTATCGTTCGTCGTCGCCGCATCAACCTTAGTTTTCGCTGCTGCTAATGCTTGGTCTACTTGACGAGTCGCTTCTGCTTTTTCTTCATCAGTTAAGTGTTGAAGTTGCTTGATGGCATTCTTCTTCTCATTAGCTTTGCTATCTAACTGGTTGTAAGCTTCGTTATGCTTCGCAGGTGTCGGATTGATATTGCCTAGGGCGTTTAATCCTTCGTTCTTCGCTGCCTCAACCTTATCGTTCGTCGTCGCCGCATCAACCTTAGTTTTCGCTGCTGCTAATGCTTGGTCTACTTGACGAGTCGCTTCTGCTTTTTCTTCATCAGTTAAGTGTTGAAGTTGCTTGATGGCATTCTTCTTCTCATTAGCTTTGCTATCTAACTGGTTGTAAGCTTCGTTATGCTTCGCAGGTGTCGGATTGATATTGCCTAGGGCGTTTAATCCTTCGTTCTTCGCTGCCTCAACCTTATCGTTCGTCGTCGCCGCATCAACCTTAGTTTTCGCTGCTGCTAATGCTTGGTCTACTTGACGAGTCGCTTCTGCTTTTTTTCTTCATCAGTTAAGTGTTGAAGTTGCTTGATGGCATTCTTCTTCTCATTAGCTTTGCTATCTAACTGGTTGTAAGCTTCGTTATGCTTCGCAGGTGTCGGATTGATATTGCCTAGGGCGTTTAATCCTTCGTTCTTCGCTGCCTCAACCTTATCGTTCGTCGTCGCCGCATCAACCTTAGTTTTCGCTGCTGCTAATGCTTGGTCTACTTGACGAGTCGCTTCTGCTTTTTCTTCATCAGTTAAGTGTTGAAGTTGCTTGATGGCATTCTTCTTCTCATTAGCTTTCTGTTGTAGGGCACGCTTCGGCAATTCTCTCCCTACTGGATTAACACCCCTAATATCACTCAATCCTTGGTTTAGGGCGTTCTCGACTTGACCGATAGTCTGAGCTTGAGTAATTCCACGTACAGCAGTCCTTGCAAATGTGTCTACTTTTGCAGTCTCGCCATTTTTCTCCACTCGGGACAAATTTCCATTGCTAGTAATACTATTATTTTTATCTCTTTTTGCTTGCTCTATTTGTTGAAGGGCGTCCTTTTTGAATTCCGAAGTAGTTCTTGAGTGCCATTGGTTCACAAGGAAAACTTCACCTCCGTCTTTTCCGCGCATCCCTGCTGCATAGTCTAGTTTACCAAGATCATTGTTTCCCTCAGTTTCAAAGCTTAGTTGATAAGCTCTATTTGAGTTAGGAAGTCGAAGGTAATATAATGATCCAGCAGCATCTCTTTTTATATTAGATCTTTTTTCATTGGAAATAACTTGATCTTCAGCACTCTCAGCTCGTCTTTCGTAAGGTTGAGTACTATAGGCTCCCGATGTAGCTAACTCCTCAAAACTCCCGCGTGGAGCATCTAAAGGCCCAAATCTCCTATGGAGACCACTATGCAAAATGGTTCCTTTTGTAATTTCACTGAACCCTATATTTGCTCTCTGTAATTTTTCTACCAAATCTCGACCATCTTGAGCCGGAGCATGTCCTCCCCCGCCACGGTCATAATAACTGATTCCTACAGTATCCGCTCTAACGGTTTGCCCTGATGGAACGGTAAACCACACTTCCGTAAGACCGGGTAGTGTCCTGTAATTATCTTTGTTGATATGAATTGTCCACCTAAAACCTCTGGTAGTAGGCTTTACTGTGACAGTTAGATACTTAGAACCCTCTGATGCCAGCTTAATTGAATTATCTCTTGCTTTTCTATTTGAATAGAAAACATAAGTATACTTATCATAAGGAGAATTTCCCTCGTTACCTGACCTTTCAAAGTAGCTTTCTCTAGCTGTTTTAAATTCTTCAGAGTAATTTTCACCAGCTCTTGCCACCCTTGCAGACCTTCCACTATAGTTAGCATTACGAAAGTCAGAGTAGCCACCATCACGTGGTTGAGGGGTTACTCCTCCAACTCTAGTCTCCTCACCATATTTTTCTTCCAGCACTCCTTCGATAAGGTCTCGGGATTTTTTCAGGTCGACCAGAGCAGCATCAAAGTCTTCTTGGTTGATAGTATCTCCCTTAGAGAAGGCTTCATTAAACTTATCAGCAGCTGCTTTTGCTGCTTGGATTTTACTTTCTTCAGCTCCCTCTTTTTGAAGTCGTTTATAAATAAATTCCAACTCATCTTTTAGTTTATAGGCTCCATCACCTTGATTGGTATAGGTTGGAAGTTCTTGTCGACTAGGATTTTCACTAGATTCAGTTTTTTCTGAGTTGCCTCCAGTTTCTGGGCTAGTCTGGTCTACAGCTGGTTTAGCTTGACTCAGATTGCCTCTTTTACGACGCTTTCCGCCAGTTGCTTGCTCGGTCACAGCCTCCTCTGGAGCAGTAAGTCCATGATTTGTCAGACCTGCTTTTTCTAAGACTGTAGAGCTTGGTAACGACGGATTCAAGGCTTGATTGACACGACGAATTAGGCCTTCCATCAGTCTTGCTTGCTCATTAACCTGCACTTGCGTTGCATTTGGATTCTCTAAGACTACCTTAGCCTTTGCGAGAGCTTCTTCAACTTCAGCGTGGAGAGCTTTCATGGAATCTAGGGTTAGATTTGCCAACAAAGCTTCGAGGGTGCCTTGGGTCAATTTGGCTGCTGTCTTAGCAGCAGCAAGAGTTGATTCTTCTCGCTCTTTTATTTCTCCTACTTGAGGACCTTCTTGACCGACAGGAGCAGGTTTAGATCTATCTAGCTCTTGCTCTTGATTTGCTTCCTCAGCTTTAGTACCTTGCGCTTTCAGCTCACCCGCAGGCTTACCTTCAGCTGGCTGTTCGAGCACAGTCTCCTTCCGCTCCCCTTCATCCGACTCCTGCGGATTCCCATCTGAATTTCCAGAAGGTCCAGCAACTACATCACTGGCTGTTGCCGAAGATATTGCAGGCGCCTGCGCTTGCACCCCATTTGCGAAAAAAACATCAATGCCGCAACCGCAACACTAGCAGCACCAAAATGGTATTTACGAATAGAATAACGGAAAATTTTCTCTCCCTTATCCTTATTGCTTTTTTTAAACATAAGCATAAATCCTTTCCTCGTCTGAAAGCTTTCCAGAGTTAAAAAAACACCTTACATACTGACAGACGATAATATATCAACTATATAGTAACACTTCTGACACACAAATCAACCCCCTCGCTGACAGGATAGAGTCAGAAAATGCAAGAAAAAAGCGACGTTATATATATATATATATGCACAGACGTATAAAAACCTTTTGATACAGCATATTTTTTTAACAAATAGACAGGAGTTATACTACATTTATATATGTACAACATCCTCTGCGCCAATATTACAATATTGTTACATTTTGATTACGCATATATTTCAAAAAAATATGATGGAAACCTAAGTATTTTATAGTAATTCCCTTCCTATCAATTAGGTCAACAGTTGAGTGTTACACCCTATCCTCAGCAAAGGACTATGATCAGCATTTTCTAGCCGCTAGGACGCTCCAAACCCACCCTATTCTAAGTCCATCATCATAGCTTGGTCAGTAAAATACAGACTGCAAGGCGACGCTGACGGGTTTGAAGAGATTTTCATTGAGTATAATTTTAACTTCTTATTTTTCATTCCTATTCCTTAAATAAAAAGCTCACTAAAAAAGTGAGCAACATTTCCAATGAGATACTTCTGTTGACGAGCGCGTCTCTCCGCCCCCTCATTGCCTTGCGAAGAGGCTTGGCGAATCGAAAGGAGGTGTTTTTTCCTGTTTTCAATTCTACTTATTTTTGCACATTTTTTTAATTTTATCAAACAAAAAAAACGCAAGCCGAAGCCTGCGAAAAGTTTTTTTTATAACCATTTAATTTCTTTCACATCTGTTTTACGAACTTTAGCATATTTCTTAGCGCTTGCAAAATGTAGAGTAACCGGTTTAAACACTCCACTTTTATCTCTTCGTAAACCTAAAATTGCGGATCTTTTGTTTCTATCTTCAAAAAATATGACGTCCAACTTCATAGTGTTTTTAGATAAATCTTTGGCTAGGATACAACAACTTGTTATCTTAGAATAGAAGATATCACCGATAAAACTATACAAAGATATCCTTTCTATAACATCGTTGTACATGGGATTATTTTTATATTCTTCCAAAATAAAAACACCAGCTTGAATAGCAGGTATTGTTTGACTAGCATAATCTCGTGTGATTTTGTGCAAGCCAAATAAGTGATGTAAATCAGTCAAGCAAATCTACTTCGAAAGTCTCTAAATGCTTATAATTCGTTGATACTTGACATGTTTTTCCATCGAATTTCTCTTGATAATCTAAAATACAATCAAGTAATTTCAACGACAAACTCCATATTTTCTCAAAATAAAAAAAGCACGGGGCAGTTCTCACTACTGCCCAAAGTGGATGATTAGAGTCGGCTTCTCTAACTCCCTATGTTGTGCTTATTAGGCTTATCGCAAGGGAACAGTTTTTAGCTCTGCCAAGCCACATAGCGTGCTTACTACTATGTGTCCATGTCTCCATGGATTGCCGAGCGGTTTAACGACGTTTTGGGAGTCGGGATAACGAGAAAAGTGATACTTTTACGTTTTTTCCAACTTAATTATGACATCTTTCTTTAAAAAAGTCAATATTTATCGCTTTCTTTAACGAAAAAAATCCCACAAGAACGAATCCTGTGGGAAGATACACATTTTAGAAAAGCTTTCCTTTATTCTACTATTTTTCTTGTATTTTATCATTCAGTATGATAAAATACAAGTTTTTTGATAAAACAACTAAGAACTACTCGCTATCCCCTCTCACATCACCCTACATATCGTTTAACATACGACTGATAGTTCAGGGAAACTTCAAGGACAACTTTTCTCTCATCCACTATGCAGGACTTACTATTTCATTTCTACTCCTATAGGCTCAATTTGACACTTTTCTTCTTCGAATTGCTCATATGCCTACTGAATAGTGAGTTCGATTTATCCAAATTTATTTTTGTCTATTTTGATGAACACTTCCACGAAGATAGTCTTAAAAAGAAGCCGCCCCAATTTTCCTTCTCTTTTTAAGCATATTATTCCAGATATGATTGCCCTCTTGTTCAGTAATAAATTGCGCTTTAAACGCTTCAACCAGTATATCTCCCGTTGTCATATGTTCTAAAGAAAATTCTTCTACATATGGTTTAACATCTCTTAGGTTATTACTTCCTAATATCCCATTATGCTTTTTCGCTAAGGAAATAGAAGCCGCTTCTCCCTTACCAATAACCTTGTTACTATCATGATTTCTTGTTAAATCTCTATATAATGCGTATTCTTCAGTTCCAATGTCTATGCTCACAATCTCAGCCGAACCCTTAGCTACTAACTGGTCTATCCTAGATTTTAAATGGGGGATTGTAGGTATATTGATTTCATCATACACCTCTTGTGGAATAACAATTTTACCCGAATAGAGCTTTTCTAAAAGATATTCAGTGCCAACCCATAAAAATGCTGAAATACAATCTGTATCAATAAATACACGACTAGTCAAACGACAACTCCCCCTCTTCATCTAGCCCATATACAATATCATATCTGAAAGCATCTAGTAGCAGTTCCTCATACTTCCCTTGCGAAATTCTGTTATTTTCTAAAAGTTGTTCAGTCGATTTAATATAGTGTCCTAATACCATTTCCTTTTTACTTTCTGACAAAGGACGATATAAACTTGTATCATAGCCTAATCTTGAAGCTGTCTCTATAACACTAATATCCATATTTTTAATTTCTTCTGCGTCAAGGTATCCATCATTCCGCAATCTATATAACATAGCTTTATGACTGATACCATAAAACTGACCTAATTTTATAATATCTTCTACTTCAAGATGAGTTCTATTGGCATTTTCTCTTATTTCCTCAACCATCCTATACAGTGAAGATGGGGAAATTAAAAAATAAGAAGCAAACTGATCCGCTTTTCTTTCAGTTTCATCTCCTTCACCAATCAAAATAAAACTGACTGAACTCTTCTTCACCTCATCATAATAAAGATGATACAGTTCATGTGCTAAAGAAAATCTTTGCCTTCCTAATGACATGTCTGAATTGATTACAATGAGACTGGACTGAGTTCCTTTATAACAGACTCCGCTAATATTCTTTCCGAGTCCATAAAATACCAGCGTCAAATTTTCTATCTTTTGTACCAATTTAAAAATATCTATCGGCGCTTCACCATCAGCTCCCAACTTTTTTCTAAGATTTGAAGCTTTTATTACTTAAATCCATTTTTATCAATCATTTATTTTGTCTCCAATAGCTGATCTATCTCAAATTGATTCAATACAATTTTTATTGATTTTCGCTAAAACTTTAAGATCTTGGTCTACTATTTTATTTTTCTAAACGATATGACACACTGTTGTTCAGCTTGTTCGCCAAACAAAAGATATTCAACCGTACAGCAAAACAGGGCAGATAGTTTCTCAATAACATCCGACGTGATATTCCTTTCACCTTTTTCCATTTTGGCAATCATGCTTTGATTCAAAGACAAATATTCAGCAATCTTATCTTGAGTAAGATTTGAAGATATTCTAAGTTCTTTTATTCTTTTTCCAACATCACATACATTTATCATATTCATACACCTCTCATAAAAAAAGAATAGCACACTCTTGTCATAAAGTCAATTTTTTTAAATAAAAAAATTATGACAAAACAAGGAAGCAATTTATTGGTGCTGCTTAAAAAAATCCAAAATTGATGATATTAAACCTATTTGATGAGTTCCTATCAAAAATCGTATCTTCAACCTCAAAACAGTACTCAAAGCTATCCGACTCGATTTACATTGTCAAATTTAGATTTTATTTGAACATAACTTTCTAGTTTGCTTTTTGATTTTTATTTAATATAGTAGCAAAAAATTGAAGGAAATATCTCCACAAGAAAACGCATACTATTAAGCTTTTTCAAGACCTAATAATATGCGCTGTTCTGATTTGAAAGACATTCCATTATTATTTTACTGTTATCAAGCCTTCAGGCTCGACTGTAAATTCTGGTTTTTCTGCTATCGTGCCATCTTCTTTAAGGTAATACCAGCCATCATTTGATTTGACAAAGGCATTAGAAACCATGTCCCCATTTTGACTATCAAGATAGTACCAAGTCTCCTTGTATTTGATCCAGCCTGTTTTCATAGCACCTTCTCCATCGAAATAGTACCACTTCTCAGCGATTTTCTTCCAGCCTGTCGCCATTTCGCCTGACTGGTCAAACCAGTACCAGTTGCCGTCTATGTGCCTCTTCCAGCGGTCTGCAAGCATATATCCTGAACCGTCAAAGTAATACCAGGTACCATTGATTTTCTCAAACTTATCTTTTGGATAAGAACCATCTGAGTGTACATACCAGGTGCCAGCATCGTTCTGTTGCCATCCTGCTTCAATCGTCAAGCCGTTTTCAATATCCTGCTTGAACTGCTCACGGCTAATACCCCATTTGGCAAGATAAGGATAGGGGTCAATGTGATCTGAATTATTATCGGGTTGGTTATTGGTGCAATATTCGTGTGTCTTGATACCTGCTAAATCAGCAGTATCAAGCGTTTTAGGTATCCCAGCCTCGTCTGCTAGATTACGCAAGAGTTCGATATAGAGACGATAGTCAATCAGAAACTCTTCTTTTGATTCATGGCTTTCAATCAGTTCAACTTGTGCATAACCTTCTGCATTCCAACCACCCCCAACGTCCCAGGCACCATTATCAACAGGTCCTACCTGCATAACACGACCATTACCGACTACGTGAGAAAAGAAGCCCAATTCAGGATCTTTCTGTAATGGTAGTCAGCCTCATTTTGCACCGTTGAGTTACGGTTGCCTGTGGAATGGGCATGGACTTGCCTATATGGTTGCACGCCGACTTGAGGCAAATCTGTTCTTAATTTACTCACATCAATTTCCATATTCTACTCCTTATCAATTAAAACAACTTATTTTTTACAATCCAGAACCAGAAACTCCTTTATTTCTACCTTACAAAGAAGACAATCTTAGTCACGATTAGGCTTGTAGATAGAACTTTAAAACGCACTATTTTGATACTGTAAATAGGACTGACAGGGTCTGTATCCTATCTACAATAACACCCCAGACTAAAAAGCTTTTCAAAAGTATATTTTTACAGTCTCTATATGTCCCTTTAATAAATACATTATATCATATAAAAGAAGTCAAAAGTATATTAAACTATTTTCAAGACCAAACTAAAGATGACAGCACAAGTTTTTTCGATTTTCACTAGAGGAAATAGATTTTATTTAGCAAATCGAGCTAGGATGACACTTTTGTTGCCAAGATGACCTTACCTTCTTTTATTAAAGGATGACGGAAAAGCGAAAAGTACAGTTGAACTGTCATGGCAACCCAGATGAGGGGTTCACAAAGAATAACTCCCTTATAGCCTGCCCAAGGGATAATCATGACCACAAAAGCGATTTTCCCGATTAGTTCAATAAAGCTAGAAACTAGAGGAAGGATCTTTTCCCCCAAGCCCTGCAAGCAATTGCGATAAATCAACAAGAGACTCAAAATTGGATAAAAGGCTGAGCTGATTTGCAGATAGAGACTTCCATTTTCTATCAAGTAACCATCTGTCGAACTAGCCAAGAAGGAAACCAAGGCTGGACTGGCAAAAAAGAGGAAGACACAAACAAAAATTGCCCAGGATATACTTAAACGACTGCCGATTCGAAGACCTTGAACAATACGGTCTGGTCGCTTAGCCCCTAGATTCTGCGAAGCAAAGGTCGTCATAGATGCAGAAATAGCGGTCATAGGAAGAAGGGCGAAGGCCATAATACGTCGAGCCGCCGTCTGGGCGCTAATAATCACTGCACCAAAGGTATTAACAGAAGACTGTAAAATCACACTGCCGATAGATACAATTGAACTCATCAAGCCCATAGCCAAACCTTGCTCCAAGAGATCCGCGTACAAGGCCTTGTCCCATTTGAAATGCTTGAGTTGAGGGAGCAGTTCTGGAACACTCTTACGAATATAATAAAAGCAGAGAATCGCTGATAAACCCTGCGAAATGATGGTAGCAAGGCCCGCAGATTGAACTCCCAGATGCAGTTGTGTAATGAAATACAAGTCAAGAACCACATTAACCAAGGCAGAGAAAATCAGAAAACCAAGTGCAGCCAGACTGTCACCAATAGATCGCAACAAACCTGCAAAGAGATTATAGGCAAAGCTGACACCAACACAAGTCACAATCATAGAAATATATTGATAGGACTGAGGAAGAATTTCTGCAGGGGTATCTAGGTATTGCAAGAGTGGATATAATCCAAGAAAGCCCAGCAGCATCACTACAACACTCAAAAGAGCACCTAAAATCCAAGTTGCTGCTACTGCTTCCTTGATTTTAGTGAAATTCCGAGCTCCATAATAACGGGCAATGACAATTCCCATGCCATTGCCAACACCAAGAGTAAAACCTACAATCAGGTCAAAAATCGCTGTCGTCGCTCCTACTGCAGCCAAGGATTCTTGACCAAGAAATCGCCCAACAATCAAGACATCAGCAGTGTTATAGAGTTGCTGAAAGATATTAGACAGCAAGATTGGGAAGGCAAAACTCACAAGCGAGGGAAGAATCGGACCATGTATCAGGTCCACTGTTCGTTTTTTATTCATAAGGCTATTATATCAGCTTTCTAGTGGAGCGACAAGAAACAGCAAACTATAGATAATCTAAAAACTTGAATCAAAAATCGAAAAAGTAGCGGATTTCTCCACTACTTTAACAACTTATTCTTCAATTTCGATTTCAAGTTCATCGCCTAGGTCAAGTGTAACTTCTTCATTCACAGAATCTGCTTGAACTGCTTCATCTTTTTTGTTTTCAGTATCTTGTTCTGAAACTTCTTCTCCATCAATCAAGCCAAATTTAGAACGGACTTGCTTATCAATTTCATCAAAGATTTCTGGGTGATCTGCCAAGTATTTCTTAGCATTCTCAGAACCTTGCCCAATTTTTTCATCCTTGTAAGAATACCAAGCTCCTGCTTTTTTGATAATATCCAAGTCGCTTGCAATCTTCAAGAGTTCACCAGTCTTAGAAATCCCTTCTCCGTACATGATTTCAACGAAGGCTTCCTTAAATGGTGGAGCCACCTTGTTTTTCACGACCTTGATTTTAGTTTCTTTACCGACATTGGTATCTTTTTGGTCACCAGTTCCCTTGATTTGTGTGCTTCCACGAACATCCAAACGAACTGATGCGTAGAATTTCAAAGCACGTCCTCCAGGAGTTGTTTCTGGATTTCCAAACATAACTCCAACTTTTTCACGCAATTGGTTAATAAAGATGGCAATTGTTTTGGTTTTATTGATAGAAGCACCGAGCTTACGCATGGCCTGGCTCATCATACGAGCCTGCAAACCAACGTGGCTATCTCCGATATCTCCATCAATTTCCGCACGAGGTACAAGGGCAGCAACTGAGTCGACCACGACAAGATCTACTGCACCTGAGTCAATCAATTTTCCTGCAATCTCAAGACCTTGCTCTCCTGAGTCTGGTTGGGACAAGAGCAATTCGTCAATGTTAACACCAAGAGCCGCAGCATAAGCTGGATCGAGGGCATGTTCCGCATCGATAAAGGCTGCAATACCACCTTCTTTTTGTGCTTGCGCAACTGCATGAAGGGCAACCGTTGTCTTACCAGATGACTCTGGTCCGTAGATTTCGATGATACGTCCCTTAGGATAACCACCTGAACCAAGGGCAATATCAAGAGCCAAAGAACCTGAGCTCATCACTTGCACCTTTTGCTCGGCACGTTCACCCAAACGCATGATTGAACCTTTACCAAAGTCTTTCTCAATCAATTTGAGAGCGTCATTCAAGGCCTTTTCACGTTCTGCCCCAAATTTTTTTGAAATTTCATCTAATTTTTTTGGTTTTTTCGCCATTCTATTCTCCTACATTCTAATGGTCCTCAGACCTATCTACTATTATATCAAAAGTTAGTCACTTAATAAAGCCTTGCGAACTAGGTTAAAGGCATGCATAACCGCAATGTGGCGTACATCTGCTCGACTTCTGCCTCCAATATTAACCTTGATGACCTCAGTTCCATGCTCTTGAGCCAAGCCTATGAATACTGTCCCAGCTGGATGTCCTTCTAGGCTATCTGGACCTGCCACTCCAGTCAAACTCATTCCAAAATCAGACTGGGTCTTGATTCGTGCCTGCTCAGCCATCTTCTGAGCTGTAAATTCAGACACCACACCATGTTCTTCCAAATTCTTGACAGGAATATCCAACATCTTTGATTTTTCCTCCAAGCTATAGGTTACAAAACCACCCTTAAATATACTTGAAGCACCCGAAAAATCCGCCACAGTTGCTTGGAAAAGCCCTGCCGTCAAACTCTCAGCAGCCGTGATGGTTTTCCCTTGTTTTTTCAGTTTTTCTACCACAATGCTGGCTAAACTAGTCTCCTCTCCATAACCATAACAGAGGTCTCGTAAAGGAATTCCTTCGAAAGTCTGGTGATCCAAGATTTGATTTTCCAAGATATCCAGCGCCTGATTTGCCTTTTCTTGACTGCTAGCCTTTATTGACAGACGCAGAGTGACTTCTCCTGTCTTTGCATAAGGGTGCCAAAGTCGGATCTGTTTGATTATCAATCAAATCAGACAAAATCGTAACCAGCTGACTTTCTCCAATACCAAAAAATCGAAGAACACGGGAGTAGAGCTTGCTCCCTGTCATCAACTTGGGTAGAAGTTGGTTCAAGACCATGGGTTTCAATTCACTTGGTGGACCTGGAAGGACGACGTAGGTCACTCCATTGACTTCCAAAATGCCTCCCACAGCCAGTCCCGTTTCGTTTGGCAGTGGAGTCGCCCCTTCTACAATTTGAGCTTGTCTTTCATTATTCGGTGTTCGGGCATAGTCTGGTCTCTGGGCAAAAAAGACATCTAACTTCTCTTGTGCCTGGGGATCGAAGACTAATTCTTTCCCTAAAAATTTAGCCAGAGTTTGTTTGGTCAAATCGTCCTCAGTCGGCCCCAAACCACCTGTCAAAATCACCAGACTGCTACGTTGACTGGCAATCTCAAGCAAAGACAAGAGACGAGCTTCATTGTCTCCTACAGCCGTCTGAAAATAAACATCTACCCCAATCTCTGCTAGTTTTTCCGATAAAAACTGGGCATTAGTATTGACAATCTGTCCTGTCAAAATCTCTGTTCCAACAGCAATAATTTCTGCTTTCATGTTTCCTCCTACCTATCTATTCGTATTTTTTTGAAAAAATCGCAGGAAATTTCCCACGATTGATTTTTTATTTGTATCAAGAAAGTTAATTATCTTCGTCACTAACAGGCACCCGTCCAAACAAATCTTCAAATAAGACAACATTTGTTTCAAGCTGAGTGACTTCTTCTTGTCCCAAAGAACGTCTCAAAAGATTCTGCATTTCCAACATATGGTTTCTCGTAACAATTTGATAAGAAACGCCTTGTAGCATCTCCCCTTCACCCTTCAACTGTTGTGTTTCAATGGTTTTAAATGAATCTTTATAGCCCAACAAGCTTGGAATACTTTTCGCAGATAAATCGATATTAGTCTGCATATTAGTACTTAGGGCTTTTAAAATAGATTGGTAGTGACTGACACTATTCAAACTAAGAACTTTTTCAACAACTTTTTGAATGACTTCACGCTGACGCTTTTGACGACCGTAGTCTCCTTCTGGGTCTTGATAACGCATGCGTGAATAAACAAGCGCTTCTTCTCCATTTATTGTCTGCTCTCCAACACCGATAGAAATGGTGTTAAATTCTTCTTGGTCACTGATAGAGATCGGGAAACCTAGTGTATTATTGACCGTAATACCTCCCACTGCATCGACTAATTGTTGTAATCCTTGCATATTAACCATAATGTAGCGATCGATATGGATATTCATCATCTTTTGAATTGTTTCTATAGCAAGTTCTGCTCCACCACCAGCATAGGCAGCGTTTAGCTTCGCTTCTTCAATACTACCATCTTTATGTTGAATTTTAGTCAGGATATCACGTTCCAAACTCAACATCATGGTCTTCTTGGTATGTGGATTGACAGTCAAGAGAATCATGGAATCACTATTTCCAGCCCACTGATCTGTACGCTCTACATTCCCAGTATCAACCCCCATCAACAGAATGGTCAAAGGTTCTGTTGCTTCAATAACCTTGGTTTCTTCTCCGATTTTTTTATAGGTCTTTGATAAGGTTTGTGTGCCTTGCTGATAAATAGTATAAGCAAAAACACCCACACCCAAAACTGTCACAGCTAGAAAAGCTAGCACCATTCCAATAATTTTTTTAACCATATTTCCACTAATCTATCAGTTTACCCATCAAGTAAACATCGATAAATTTCCCTTCTTCTATATATGCTCCACGCTCTTGGCGACCTTCAATTACAAAGCCATTCTTTTGATAAAGATGGACTGCTGCTTGATTACGAGTTTGGACAGTCAGTTGGAGACGACGCAGAATGCCACTTGCTTGTGCCCACTCTATCGTCTTCCTCTAGCAAAAAGCTTCCCAGTCCATTATTCCAATATCTTTTTCCAATCACAATGAAGAGATCTCCAATATGACGAACTCTCTTGCGCTGGTCAGCTGTAATATTTACAATACCAGCAATTTTATCATTTGAGAATGCAAGTAAGGTTATCTGATTGTCCGAACTAGCTTGCTTGTTGAGGAATATTTCCATCTCCTCACTGGTCAAGAGAATACCATCTCCGTCTAGGCTGGTAAAATCTGTCTCCAAACTCACACGATTTAAAAAGGCCACTAATTCAGCCGCATCTTCAGCTTCTGCTTCCCTAATGAGCAATTCATACTCCATGTTGAAGCTCCTCTAAAAGCTTTTCTGCACGCAAACCCTTTGCTTGGAAATGTAATCTGCGACCGTCTTCTTCTTTTAGAATTTCCAACTCTAAATAAGTATCTGGCAAGGCATCTCCTAAGAGATTGCCCCACTCAATAACAGTCACTCCGCCACCAAAGAGAAACTCATCCAAGTCGATAGAATCAGCATCCCCCTCAATACGATAAACATCTAGGTGATAAAGGGAAGTCGACCTTCATACTCTCTTACGATAGTGTAGGTTGGACTCTTAATCATCTGAGTAAATCTGTAATCCTTTAGCAATACCTTTTGTAAAGGTCGTTTTGCCTGCACCCAGTTCTCCAGTTAAGATTAAAACATCATTCTTTTCTAATAGATGACCCAAACGCTCCCCTAAGGCTTGTAGCTCTTCTTCATTTTTTGTGTACATATTCTTATTATACCAAAAACTTTTCTTTTGTGTCTATTTTCCTGCTAAACTTACCATCATAACATCCATAAACCGTAACTTCTCAAAGTAACTTCCACTCGCCTGACCAAAGTGGAAATTAGTCTAAAACGGATTTTTATGGTGGAATTAAGTGTGAGACGTTTGAGTTAGAAATGAGGTCTACTATGACAAAACATAAACACCTTACCCTTTCAGACCGTAATGATATCCAACTAGGCTTAGAGCGCGGTGAAACCTTCAAAGCTATTGGACAATCCATTCTAAAAGACCCGACTACTGTTTCTAAAGAAGTCAAACGAAACAAACAAGTCCGAGAGTCTACCTCTGATAACCTTCCTTGTCCTCTACTCAATAAGGCTCCCTTTGTCTGTAATGGATGCCCTAAAAGAAGACAAAATTGTGGATTTAAAAAAATCTTCTACCTCGCTAAACAAGCTCAAAAGCAGTACGAACAAACTCTTGTCGAAGCTCGTGAAGGAACTCCCCTCAATTCCAAGACCTTCTGGGACATGGACAAAATCATTTCTGATGGTGTTAAAAAGGGACAACACATCTATCATATCCTCAAAACTCACAATCTTGATGTCAGCTCCTCAACTGTCTATCGACACATCCGAAAAGGATACCTATCTATCGCTCCTATTGACCTAGCCAGAGCCGTTAAATTCAAAGAAAGACGGAAAAGTAAGCTACCTTCCATTCCGAAAGAATCTAAAAAAGGACGTTCCTATGAGGATTTCCTAAATTATTTGGCTCTTAAGCAACTGAATTCTTGGCTGGAAATGGACACCGTTATGGGCAGGATGGGAGGTAAAGTCCTACTCACCTTCAATCTCTCTTTCTGTAACTTTATCTTCGCTAGACTACTGGATAATAAAACCGCCCTTGAGGTTACCAAACATCTCTATGATATCAAGAACACTCTTCACCAAGCGGATAAAGATTTCTTTCAACTCTTTCCTGTCATCCTGACTGATAATGGTGGAGAGTTTGCCAGGGTCGATGACATCGAAATGGATGTTCGAGGAGAGAGTAAACTCTTCTTTTGTGATCCTAATCGCTCTGACCAGAAAGGGAGAATTGAGAAAAATCACACGCTGATTCGCGACATTCTACCTAAAGGAACTTCTTTTGACAATTTAACTCAAGAGGATATTAATCTCGTCTGTTCGCATGTCAACAGCGTCAAACGTGCTGCTTTGAATGGAAAGTCAGCCTATGAACTCTTTGCCTTTACCTATGGAGAAGAAATTCCTAAACTTCTCGGCATTTCTAAAATACCTGCAGAAGACGTCTGCCAGTCGTCTAAATTACTCCAACATAAGTTCTAAAAACTAACCTTTAACCGCATTCAAACGTCTCATACTAACTTCCACCATAGCGGAACTTAATCTGAAACGCTTTCAGATGAGGGGATTTTGTGCGCTCTTTTTTTCGATTCATTTTGGTTACAAAAGCGATGAAATCAAGCATGATTAAAACCAGTGGAACTTACCCTGACACGGATTTCCACTGGTTTTTAGGATTTTTATCAGACTAACTTCCACTTCTACTAGCGATGGAACTTAGTTTGGGAATTTACCTAACATCCATAAAAACAGACTTTCTCTAAAAGAAAATGAGCGTAGCAATGACCAATACAAGATCTCGGAAAATATGACCATAAAAGGAAACTTCCTTCTTAACCGAATTTGGGACAAGATAGGCTGCAAAAAACAAACCCAGTCCAATATAAATCAGAAGTGAGACAATGGTCATTGGATTTCTTAAGAAGAGAAGTGTTGCTAAAATAGTCACCAACACTGTCTTTTTTCTATCTAGCATAGCAAGCAAATCGCGCATGTATTTTTTCAAGGGTAAAAAAATCAGCAAATCTAGTCCAAATAGGAAAAAGAAGGATGGCAATAAAAAGTCAACTAATTCTTGCTGCAACGTATTTTTAATGAACAAGTTGTCTGACAAGACAAGAACAGCTCCTAACAAATTAATTAAGAGCAGGATACTGTAAAAAAACTTCACTGACTGCTTACTGGCTAGAACACTATGAACTTCTTGCTTACGGGTATAAAGATAATTTACTCCAGCACAGATGCCTGAAACGAAGACCATGCTTCCGATGAAAAAAGCTGTACTTTGTTTAAAGGACAAGATGCATTCCTTCCATAGGAAACAGCTACTCAAACTGATTTGAATTAAAGCTAACAAAAATAAGATTCTCATTGATTTCATCTTTTCTCTCCCTTCCTACCAATCATTATACTAGGAGAAAAGAGAGAACTGTTTCTAATCTTCTCAAATGTCTTTTTAAGACGCTAAACAAACATGAAAAAGCTGAACTTGAAATCAAAAAAACGCACCATATCAAAAAAACTAAAAAAATTTGATATTATGCGTCATGTCTTAAACTAATTGACTATACTTTCTATTCAAATGAGCTTTTTAACCAATTGATTGAGCCAATCCACTCTTAAAACCAAAGAGCAATTTCTCGC